>Ga0209149_1002666_pt1 | contig 10179 bp, 6 predicted proteins | sample WorMetTyACAVOLI2_FD_187423 | JGI IMG/M metagenome (GOLD analysis project Ga0209149, IMG submission 187423) | Marine gutless worms symbiont microbial communities from Max Planck institute for Marine Microbiology, Germany - Olavius algarvensis... ... | reverse complement strand
GCCATTGTAAATATAGCTCTATCTGGTACCGTTTTTGAGTTATTCGACGTTGAATAATATCGTGACCTTGAAATCTGGGTTAGAGGTCACTCAAGGTCATTCAAACTGGTACCATTCGAAAGTTTGGGTGCGGTTTCCTATTTGCCTTCCATAGTAACTATGGCTCTATCTTGCATCAGTTCCGAGATAAAGCCCGATATTGGTCGAAAATCGTGATTTTTTCGTACCCCCTTGCATTCGACGCCCCCGTTCGGGGGTCCCCGTCGGAATACTGCCATCCCATTTGGTACGGGAAAACTAGAATGGTGGGGCTACCCGACGGTGAAAAAAACTTTGAGGATAGGTATAACCGTTTAGACTCAATACCGGCGTGTGACAGACGGACGGACATACAGACGGATGGACAGACAGACATCTTGCCACGGCATAGTCCGCGCTATGCATACGTGTCGCGCGGTAAAAATCTATGATACCTTTGAATGATAATAGTCTATGAGCATCCTGCTTATTTTCTGCACACTTCATTCTCTGTGACACATCAACGTCGTTCAATTTCGTCCATCGCAATATTTACCCTTTAATGGGCGAAGGTAATTATAGTGCCACATCAAATTATGTTGAGGTTGGTACACTGGCCGTTGATGGGTGAGCTGTTACATTTGGTACAGCGAGGAGGGACTGAGCGGGGCCGCAGCCCGCCCAGGCCCCTCATCGCTGTACCAAATGTAACAGTCTGTGCACCCATCAACGGCCAGTGTACCAATCACCGTATTGCTGTATGACGGTCCGTGGAACTGCAGTCTTAATGTGCCCATTAAAGGGTTAAGATAATGCTGGCAGAAGCAGTTACGGATTTAGGCATAAGCTGTGTGCTGCGGCCAAGGGACCCTGCAAGTTGCAGCTCACAAAATTAAGCAAGCACAAGTAAGTGTGATTTAACAGTGAATGTAGGCCTATGCGGTTTTTATTCGACTAGAAATACGAAACTTCATGACAAATCGTCATGTTCACTAACAGTAAAGTCGTAGTTTTTCTTTATGATTTTTTCGAATGCTAATGCATCAACTTTTTTTAAAAATTCAGTGACAACATGCGATGCGAATGTGCAATAGACTGGGTGTCACAAACATGTTGACAAATGCTCACATGGCCCCGCATTTCTTAGTCTGGTAGTGGCTTCCATGGAAGCGGCTCTTCAATGGAAGCGGCTGTGCGAAGCTCTGCGGTGTTTTCGGTTCACTAGCCTTTGGGAAAGATGGTTGCCAGTGACACGGCGACTATGCTGACGTACATGAAGAAGAAGAGTCGGTCGAGAAGACGGGCAACGAGTCTCCAGTCGCGTGCTACTCGGTTCAGCTGTTCAGTGTCGTTCAGCCGGCCCAGGTAGATCCGCAGGTAGCGATGGATGTCTCGATCCAGGTAGATTGGCAGGTATTCAGGTAGATCCGCAGGTAGCGATGGATGTCTCTAGGTAGATTGGCAGGTATCCAGGTAGATCCGCAGGTAGCGATGGATGTCTCTAGGTAGATCGGCAGGTATTCAGGTAGATCTGCAGGTAGCGATGGATGTCTCCAGGTAGATCGGCAGGTATCCAGGTAGATCCGCAGGTAGCGATGGATGTATCCAGGTAGATCCGCAAGTATCCAGGTAGATCCGCAAATAGCGATGGATATCTCCAGGTAGATCCGCAGGTATCCAGGTAGATCCGCAGGTAGCAATGGATGTCTCTAGGTAGATCCGCAGGTATCCAGGTAAATCCGCAGGTAGCGATGGATGTCTCCAGGTAGATCCGCATGATCCCAGGTAGATCCGCAGGTAGCGATGTATGTCTCCGACGTCACGCTGCAGACGTCGACTGGCCATCTTCTGTCGGTGCCTTCCGTGAATCATCTGGTGGCGACAGTGCAGCGTACAACAGTTGTCTACGACGATGTGCCGCTGTGACGATAACTTGGACGCCGGTCTGTGGTGGTCAACGCAGGACAGCGACGGCTGAGGTGGTGATGTTGTGTTAGGTTGATTACGACTCGCCAGGTGGCGACACGAGTCATCAAGCAGCTCCGTCATGCACAGAACGTGCGCCAAACCGTCGACCGTCAGCTACACATGCAACAGTCGAAGAAACAGAAGTAGGCCTACTTATCTCGATAACATTATTTAATTACTAAATTTAATAACAAAATTATTGTTCAACTTGCCTCCGTTTGTGGTTGGTTTGTGTGTCTGTGAGTGTAGCATGATTACTAAAGTATGAATAAATTTTGGAGAACTTTTTGGAAGATTAAGTCATTTCAACCTTATAATATCAATAGCTGGAGAAATATACTTTAATTAGCAAATTAGCTACAAATTGCTGACGAGTGACGAATAGAAAATGATGACTATCAGTATCACTTCAACTGTTATAACCGAATTAGAAGACTGTTCAAAGTCACTGGGAGTCACGCACGCTAAACAAGCGATAATATCTCAGAAACAGCGCAAAAGAGGCACGATCACTATAGATCACTCGTAGGAAGTCATATGCCGTCTATCATTTCGGACCACTGTACACCTTGAGTGACCTTTAAGAGTCATTCCAACGTTTTAATGTTCAGCGTTCGTACCATTACAGGATATATAGCATTAAACGTAAACGAAACGTAAGTGTTCATTAGTAAAACTATCCACTAAGGAGACATTCAGATACATTGTGGTCCAAAAAAATTGTCACCGTTTTTTATTTCACTGTGGTCTCTACAAATATTGACCGTTTCTATAATATGTGGCACATAGTATACCGAGTAAATTTTTAACACAGCATTATTATTGATTTACCCGCCTCACCTACACATTGGTGCTACACTACCTTGGGGAAAATTAATTTTATGCTTACATCTTCCAGCAAGACAGTGCGCTTGATTGACGGTCGTTGCAAAGCATTGTCGACTGTGCTACTGATGAATGGCATAAGAGACATCAGGCATGTGTGGATGAAAAAACAGTTGAACACTTGTTGTGATATTTAGGCTCAAGTGCACCCCGACTGTGTGGACAACTGGATGTTTTAAAAAAATATGCAACAGTAATGTGTAACTTTGGTTGTAAAGTTAATACTATGCAGTTGTCTTTTCTCCCAAGGTAGTGTAGCAGCAGTACGCAGGTGAGGCGGATAGATCAAAAACTGTATACTGTCTGCCAAATATTATAGAAATCGATCAACGTTTGTAGAAAGCACAGTGAAATAAAAAAAGACGTGACAAATTTTTTGGACCACATGCACTGTAGAATCTGTGGTCTTTCAAGATTATTTAATGTCAAAATATTAAAAATATTAAAACAAAGTTTGATATAAAATTTACAAAGGCAGTGACAACTGGACAGCTTTTTTCTTACTTTATGTGAAACATTTCTAAGTGATTAGAGCGTCGCGCGGTTTCTCTGCGATAGCTGAGCTTCTCATCATCTACGCTACAGCTGGTCTTCAGCCGTCTGCAACTAGTTAATCGTAAACAAGAAGTGTGACCGCCGGGTTCGGCCGACACGGTATGCCCCCGCCCGCCTCTAATGACACACGTACAGCATTTTGTTTCCCGAATTAAGAAGAGGCAGAGATGAGGCGTACACACGATGTGAGCTTATGACCTTGACCTTCGACCTTGGAGGTCACCGCAATTGTCCATCATACGCGTCTCGGTACCTTGTCCGAGTACCAAGTGCAAATTTCGGTGATACTACGACTATTCGTTTTCGATTTATGGGCCATTGGGCCAACACGGCTCAGACTGATCTTGCGACCTTGACCTTTGACCTTGGAGATCATGGCTGCTCAACTCAACTCAAAGTTTATTTGCTGTGGCTGATGCGGATCGTCGTTTTCCATCCATATATCAAGTGTGAAGTTCGTAGGCCTAGCCGTTCGGAAGATATGGTGCACGATGTATGTAAGCATTAATGGACCTGATGACCCTGACCTTTGACCGTTTGACATTGAAACGATGATGCGAGTCGCATCAGGTGGGCGACCTTCCTTCCAAATTTGGGCACGCTAGGCCTTTGGGTTCTCGAATTATTCGCTAAGTACGCGATGGACGGACAGACAGACGGACGGACAAAAGCGACGCTTATTGCTTCCTTCCCTACGACTGCGGGGGGCATAACAACGCAGACGCGATTCGTTACGTACCCGTCGAAGCCACAGCGGAACGCGGTTGCGACGATCGCCGCGTATGTACAGGTTGAGGACAATGATTGACAGGAACGTTGATAGGGTGATAATGATCATGTTCAGACAGAAATACGCACCTAAGCACGGCCAATATCGCATCTATCACTGTCATATTTAACAATTCATACAAAACGGTCGCAAGTAGAGCAATCAGCAATACAGTCACAACCAGATATACAGGGTGGGCCAAATTAAACGGGGCCAGCTTACATTTTGCTTGTAACAACTGAACGCATCAATAGAATTAAATGCTTTTGGCAGGTATAAAACTACTTAAAGCAACAAATGACGTGATGCCAATTTTATCTCAATGAAAACGTTCGATCAGTAATGAAAGATGTGCCGACTGTAAACGTGGAAGAAGATCGTGTTCTTCTATTGACAAGTAGCTGTGCTATCACATCACAGAGAGGCCACGCAATGCTTCGTGTCTGTCTGTAGTTAGCTTCAACAGTACAAAACCTCGAGCGCCGTACTTCGGCTTCATATTTGCCAACGCATACAATTAAATTCTGTTCTGTTCTCTTCGGCCGACTTCAAGTCATTTTAGACAGACGACCATGCAGAGGGCGCCACGCCATGACTACAGATCAGCTCCTCGACACGCGCGACGTTTGCTGTGGTTCTTACTGACCTTCGACAACCCGCGACCAATAATTCTGTCAGTTGGTAATCCATTATCAATTTTTGAGATAAGTAGGTGCAAATTTAAGCCTAGACCACCAGATGCACATTAATGGTACTGAGAAACTTCGTTAGAGGGTACTTTTTGTCTTGATGCAGGGTGCTGCCATAACTACACTCGCCGTGTGGTGTTTCTCTCTTATATGGAAACCGGAAGTCACGTGACCTACACCAATGGATAGGTCTTGTTAGTCCAGTTTCACAGAGAGGTGCTACATGCCTAGGTGCGCGAAAAAAAAACTAGTTCCTGTTATCGTACGTAATATTGTTTAAACGCGTTAATTTTCGGAGACGTACTTCGTCTGCTGGCGCGAAAGAATATTAATTCTAGCCTATAATTGCTGCAACGTATTAATCACCGACAACCGCGACCAATAATTCTGTCAGTTGGCTGTGAACGTGACGCCTTGACTTCTCCACATTCTACATTGCAGGGTGCAGTGTAACCTGGTGAAATCAATGTCATGATCGTGCCACATTGCATGGCTCTGGAATCACGACAGTAAATTCACCAAGTGGCAGCACCCGGAAATCATCAAGGGGTCCAATAATAGGTTCTTTGAAAAGCCCATGTACGACTTCCTATAGGTCGTCAATAGACAACTCTTAGTTTTTGAGAAAATCGCGCACCTAGGCATGTAGCACCTCTCTGTGAAACTGAACGGACAAGACCTATCGATTGGTGTAGGTCACATGACTTCCGGTTTCCATATAAGAGAGAAACAACTGTTAGTTTTTGAGAAAATCGCGTTTTTTGCATTTTGGAGACAAACAGACTAACAAACAAACAGACAAACAGACGACCAGATGGCGCCACGCCATGACTGCTGATCAGCTCCTCGACACGCGCGACGTTTGTAAAAAATGATAAAACAGCAAAAATGTTACTACAAAGAAAATCATTAGCTTTTGTACTGTAGCGCCCTCGGGCGAAAAGTATTTAATTTTTATGTCTCTCAAAGAGCGTAAATAAACTGTTATTGCCAAAAATTATCAAAATTATCTAAAACCTGCTTTACTACTACAACGAAAGAAACTGCATTGGCCCCGTTTAATTTGGCCCACCCGGGTATACCGTGGTCCATAAAAAAGGTGGCAGTTAACTTCTGTTAATAACTCTGAACAGTCTCAGCCTATTTTAATAATTTTTGCATTGCCATAACCGCAAATAAATTTGTAACACAATTATTGTGTGTTACTTTTACTCTTGTTTATGCCATGTCAGCGGCATTGCCATTTGTCTATTATTTTCAAATAAATGCAGTCATTTACTTACGTGTTATTTTAACAGTGTCCTATTGATGACGTTATCAAAACGTTATTGTTTGCTAATGACGTTTATGAACTAAAATGATGTAAAAAGTAATCTGCGAATGACGCCATGCAGTGATCAGTGGTGACGTCGACTCTCAGCCTGTGTCATACAATATACAAGTCATTCAAGGTCATTGACAGTATCAACATTCAATAGATCATGACTTCGTATCAGTCTGCCATTGTAAGTATAGCTTCGTCTTGTACCATTTTCGAGATATTTGACGTTCCAGAATATCGTGACCTCAAAATTAGGTTACGGGTCACTTACACTGCGAATTTATGCACGATTTATACATCGCCGAATTCTACAGACCTGCGGTTATCTCAAGTCAATAAGTCACGATATACATGCACAGCTACAGCTTATATCCTCCAACAAAGCTGTTGGAGTGGAAGATTAATGTAGATGAAGACGAGAGAAGCAATAAAACCGATTAGCGGAATATTCGACGCGGCAGGTGGCGTACTGTCAGCCAGCAGCAGTAGCAATATGAAAAACGCCACGAAGATGTTCATACCTGCGACAAAATAATAACTGTCCTTTAACCCTTTATTGACACATTAAAACCGCAGAGCAACGGACCATTATACAGCAATACGGTGATTGGTACACTGGCCGTTGATGGGCGGGCTGTTACATTTGGCACAGCGGCCAGTGTACCAATCACTGTATTGTATTGCTATATGATGGTCCGCTTCTGTGCGGTTTTAATGTGGCGATTAAAGGGTTAATTCGATGAATAAACTATATGTTGGGCCTAATTTATCGAACTCTAGCGAAAAGCTAATGGGTAAAGCATGTACGAAGGCCGACAAAACAATGTGCTCAGCGATGTTGTGTCGTCGTCTTGACGGCAATAACTGCAGCTAACGGGTTAACTGATGACAGCAAGTGACTGTAATACCAAGCATCATCTTGGCCGGTGACTCGGGCGGCAGCCAGAAGATGACAAGCGTGAGGAACGAGAGCAGGACGCACGGCAAGATGAGCACGTAGTTGTAGAAGGCAGCGACACGTCTGAGCGACACGGTGAACGTGAGGTCTGGGTACGGCGCCACACAGCACGAGTAATATTTGATGTTCTTCTTAGCCGGGTGATCGACAATGTCCCACTCGTTGCTCGCCGTGTAGTCGCTTACGTCAACCTTCAATGCCACATCACTTACATTAACCCTTTAATAGGCAAAGGTAATTATAGTGCCACATCGAATAATATGAAGTTGGTACACTGACCGTTGATGGATGGGCTGTTACATTTGGTACAGCGAAGGAAAGACTGGGCGGGACCGCAGCCCACCCAGGCCCATCCTCGCTGTACCAAATGTAAAAGCCCATCCATCAACTGCCAGTACACCAATCACCGTATTGCTGTATAACGGTCCGTTGCGCTGCGGTCTTAATGTGCCCGTTAAAAGGGTTAACACAGATAAAATGATAATGGAAGCAGACAGCTAAAGACCGCCCGTCGTCATTTGATGCCCTCGCAGCAGCATCTTTGTGTAATGATGCCACGTCGGCATTGTCCGCTACAGTTATGACCAATGAGATATATATATACTCTACGCTTTACGGGATATCATTGCTTACGACTAACGACTGTCGGGGTATAAAAAGTAGCTCTGCTGTCGCAAAGAGGCCGCGCGATAATTTGTGTCTGTCAGTAGTTAGCTTCATTAATAAAAAAAAACGTCGAGCAAAGTCTTTTATTGTTAGTTACGTATGCAACAGAATTATCACTGCGTGCAATTAAATGCGCTGTTTTGTTGTCTTTGGCGTAACGTTGAGGCTTCTTGTCATAAACATTTCGTCGTCGTCTCCCGCCATCAACAAACTCCACCGCTTACTACCAACGATAAGTGTCACAACTTGCGGGACCGTGGTCCGGCGGCGGCGTGTTGATAACACCTGGCCGGTCGCAGCTTTGACAGCACGCAGTGAAGCCAGATATAGGCTCAGAATCGCAAATTCTGCCTATCCCACCTGCATTCGACGCCCCAGTTAGGGGGTTCCCGTCGGAATATTGCCATACCGCTTAATACGGAAAAACCAGAATGGCGCGCGGTGGTTAAAAAGTTTGAAGATAAATTTATTCGTTTTGACAGAATTCACGAACGTGACAGACACACATACAGACACCGCATGACAACTAAGGCCGCGCTTGCAAAGCATCGCACGGCAGAAACGTAGGCTACAACGTTCGTGTTTAGTGTCTATCGAAGTAGCACCTGCGGCGGGTGATAATAATGGACGTGCACGTGATGTATGCTGACTTTGGTCGGATTACCGCATAATGGTTTCTTTCTCATTACTTTGCCCAGCAAGGCATTGTTTTTGGTCGTCTGTTTTTGTAACGATGTTTGTTTGTTTGTAGCTTTGTGGCTTTATGGTGCTGTTTTTTTGCAAACATATCAATATTACGCGAAAACGATTACAGCTATCGTTGTGAAAGCTTAAAAGCAGTTGAGCAATGTCTCTGAAATCTGACTGACTGTGACTGACTGACTTTATTTGCACAATCAGACGTTACAAATTAACAGTAAAATAGAGAATAATTACAATGTGTAGGACAGAAAGGAGTGAACTCACTAACAGCTGCCCTAAAAATAAGTACAAATTCAAATTGCGAATTACAAACAATACAAATTTAAAAATTACTGAACGGTTAGAAATTCACTAAAATCAATTTTACACATGACCGTCGATCGTGCTGTTAAGTTCACCAGTACCCTGCAGTGGGGCGTGCGGCGAGATTTGCTGTTTCGTTTATTTTTGTGCAATACAGACCAATACACAGCAGAGTCAAAACTCTGTAAAACTCGCTAGAAACAGCGTTGCTTAGAGGCTTCGGTAGACACTAAACACGAACGTTTTTATGCCTCCATACCCGCCGGTCGTAATAGGCCAACGTTACACAATGCTTCTGCAGAGGCATCAAAATGGTCTTTAGTTGTCTAGTTTCTAATATCATTTCATCCGTGTGCATGTATACGCGACACACACACATAGTTAGTGGTTGTTCAAGGTCATTGGAAATGACACCATATGAGAGCTTTGGTACAGTTTCCTATTCGCCTTCCGTAGTAACTATGGCTGTATGTTGTATCTTTTTGGAGATAAAGCGAGATATTGATCTAAAATCGCGATTTTTTCATACCCCCTTGCATCCGACGTCACCGTTAAGGGGGTCTCCGTCGGAATACCGTTTGATATGGAAAAACTAGAATGACCTGCTACCAGACTGTGAAAAAGTTTGTGGACAGATGTAACCGTTTTGACAGAATACCGGCGTGTGACGGACAGACAGACGGACAGACAGACAAACGAATGGACACCTTGCGACGGCATAGTCCGCGCTATGCATACGCGTCGCGGGGTAAAAATGCGTGGCAATACGCATCGTCGGCCATAAAAATGCGTAATATTTCTACTTATTGAGTGAAAATGTATACTACGCGTCCTAAAAAAACCCTGCGCGGATTCACGGCTCAAGTCGGTTGGTTTGGTCTGAGGGTCGGCAGCCGCTTGGCGCTGTTCGTCGTTAATCAAACTGTAAGGGCACTCAGTAGAGCGCATTTACCTCCGACAAAGGTCTTCCGACGGCTCAGTGCATAAAACCATTTTAAAACCACGGCTCGCTCTAGCGGCGCGCCGCCAATACGTATACGTTGGATTTTCCCGACGTAAAATTCCGCGTAGCAGCGCAGCTCGCTTGCAGCCTAGGCAAGGCTGCAAAGTTCCGTAGCCTATACGATATCGCAGAAAGCAATCCGATTCCTGCATACGGACTATGATCCGGATCGGGCTCAAAAGTTGATCAGTTCGTCCATGTCCCGACATCTATCGATGTGACGTTTATGTCGGAGGTAAAGTCAGAGTATTAGAATTTATAAGATTTTCCTACTTAGAACACCATGGATCAAAATAAAACTTTGTATTATAAGCAAAACAGTCGTTAAACTCAAATCAACAA
>Ga0209149_1002665_pt1 | contig 10179 bp, 5 predicted proteins | sample WorMetTyACAVOLI2_FD_187423 | JGI IMG/M metagenome (GOLD analysis project Ga0209149, IMG submission 187423) | Marine gutless worms symbiont microbial communities from Max Planck institute for Marine Microbiology, Germany - Olavius algarvensis... ... | reverse complement strand
TAAAACAGCAAAAATGGTGAATGTAATATTACTTAAGACAGCACGTTGACATTCTGGCAAAGTGCTGCTTAAGTAATATTACCTTCACCATTTTTGCTGTTTTAAATGTGTAATCGCCGTTAACATGACATTGTGTTTAAACTTCCAAGTTTTTTTTCCATCACGGCACCGTACAAGCTGTTGTATAAGCCAATGGCCAAAATAATGGGGAAGGGCGATTTTCGACCGCCACAGCGGCAAAACTACTGGACCGATTTTAATAAAACTTGAAATATAGAACTACACACCGGAGGCCACCCGGCATGCAAACTTTGACTTCGATACGGCGACGTGGGTGGTCTGGGCGAATAGCCAGTTTGCCACTGTCTTTTTTTTGTTTTCTTTGCCAAGGCCACAGGTCAAACTGTTCGTCAGATCTGGACCAAAGAGGGCTCAATACGCGTCGTTAAGCTCAAGGAAGTGCCATTTGGGAGTCTGAACGATGTGCTCCTAAATTTTGGAGGTAAAATCCCCCAAAAACTGAAATTTTGGGGGCGTGAATAGGACTTTTAAGCCTGAACGAGAAAAAAATTCAAATCCTTATAACTTGAAAACTACTTAGCCGATCATCACAAAATTTTTACATGAGGTACGCATCACGAACGAGGCTTCGTGGGTAGTCCCATGGCTCACCCAAACAAATCAAAGATGGCGGCGGCCGCCATCTTTAATTTTGGACAGATATCAATAACTCCGGATTGGATAAAGATATCTGCACCAAATTTCATGGGAAGATGCACCGAGGCCATGCAAAGATGACCACGTGACCAAAAGTCGAAACCGGAAGTTAATTCGCGTGACGTCATCGAATGAATGTTTGAAGCATATGTGTGTCGATCTTAGTGACTATAACAGATATTTGAACCAAATTTGGTACAGAACAAAAATATCACACTATCAACACGCCGGAATGGCCAAATTTACATAAACTGAAAATCCAAGATGGCGGCGGCCGCCATCTTGAATTTCGGAAAAATGTCAATAACTTTAAACTGGATAAAGATATCTTGCATCAAATTATATGGGAAGATGCACCACGGCCATGCGGATATGACCACGTGATCAAAAGTCGAAACCGGAAGTTAATTCACGTGACGTCATCAAATGAAGGTCTGAAGCATTTGTACGTCGATCTCAGTGACTACAATAGATATTTGAACCAAATATGGCACAGAACACAAATACCACACTATCAACACGCCGGAATGGCCAAATTCATAAAAACTGAAAATCCATGATGGCAGCGGCCGCCATCTTGAATTTCAGAGAAATATCAATAACTCTGGACTGGATATAGATATCTACACCAAATTTTATGGTGAGATGCACCACGGCCATGCGGAGATGACCAGCTGACTAAAAGTCGAAACCGGAAGTTAATTCGCGAGACGTCATCAAATGAATGTCTGGAGCATATGTGTGTTGATCTCAGTGACTATCGCAAATATTTGAACCAAATTTTATATAGAGCTCAAGCACCACACTATTAACATGACGGAATGTTCCAAATTTACATGACTTGAAAATCCAAGATGGTGGCGGCCGCCATCTTGGGTTTCGGAAAATGTCAATAACTCCGAATTTAATGGATAGAGCTATTTGCGCAAAATTTGGTGGGCAGATACATCACGGCCATGCGGAGATGACACATGACCAAAACTAGAAACTGGAACTTTTTTTGCGTGACGTCATTATTATGATGAATAAAGATGTATATATTAAACGAATGTCGGGAACATAATAGATGCGCTGATGTCAAGGCCTACAAGAGCTCTCAACTTACAAATCTTTAGTTTAAGCCTATTCGAACTCACCTGTTTGCGCTATTGTCTAGGTTACTAATTTGTCATACGTCTCTTACGTACTAACTTTAATAAAACAGCAAATATTATATAGAAAAACTGCACACAGTCTATTTAAAGTTGTATAAGCCAAAGCTCTAAAACAGCAAAAATTAAAATTTTTATTAATTATAAGCATAAAACATATGCGCTAGCTTAGACATTTAAAGCTGGCGGTTGACAGATTTAAATGTGCTAGCGCATTATATTTCACGCTTATAATTAATAAACATTTTAATTTTTGCTGTTTTAGAGCTTTGGCTTATACAACTTTAGATAGACTGTGTGCAGTTTTTCTATATAATAGATTGATAGGCGCACATTTCATTACATTACATAGCAGTGTATTTATAGTGGCATAGGCCTAAGTATGGAAAACTTCAAGCAACCACTATGGCGCAATAACAGTGTCCGGGAACGATCACTGAAACAGGTATGTCTTCAGTTTACGATCATCACGATTTCAACCAAGAGTGCCACAAATGTTTCCTCCGTCTGGAAAACTATCCCCGGCCACCGTGAAAAAATATCCCACATTGAAACTTATGCTTCCGGCAACGGCCGCCACCATTGATGTCCTATATGCTTGTTATTGTGCGTGAACAACTCCCCATGAAAATTTACTCTTGTTTCTGTGTGCGCGCTGCTGACGCGCAAGCTGTTTGCGATAGCTAAGTTTCTTTTATACCACAATGTTAAGCATTCCTTGCTAGAGCTCTGTGTTAAATTTATGGAAATAGATGAACAACTTTAACGTTACAGTATGTTCGGACACTGTGTGCAATCGGTCATTCCACTTTTCTGATTAGTCCTTCGCTCAGCCTCAGCGGAACCGCTGTAACTCACAGGCCTCAAAGAGTAAATATCGTTATATGTCCTCAAATATTTATTATCATTATTATTATTATTATTATTATTATTATTATCATCATAGACAATAGAATATTAAATTTTCTAGACTGCACATTGATTAAGATTTTCCATGGGAAAAATGTCCTCGATTTTCACGGGCGTAAAAATGGAGGACACTTCGAAAGACGGGACGCTATTAACACGTTTATCACGCACGTTTATTTTCGGCCTGCTTGCGCGAAAGAATATTTAACTGCTGCAACGTACTACTGTCAAGTTGAAGTAAGTTCGCGATCGAATAGCGGTGGTGGACGCCATTTTCCTGCCCGTTTTCTGTAGTGACATAATCAGTAAGCAGTACGGGGGCAGGCGAGTAGGTTTGCAAACGTCTAAGTGCGACAGTTTCATGAAAATGTCGTAGTTAGACCGGACGTCTAAGTTAGACGTCTGCAAACCTGCTGTATTTATTTATCTATTCGTCTGCATCACACCTTTCTGTTTAAGTATAACAATAATAAATATTTGAGGACATGTAAATACCCGTGATAATATACTCCTTGAGGCCTGTGAGTATGCTTAGCGATTTCGCTCAGCGGAAGACTAATCCAAAAAGTGAAATGACCCGCTGTCGCTGTATCAGGAGCAGTATGACGATGTGACGTGTCAGCTAGGCTAGCGGCTGATGAAGCGTCGATCGTTGACAACAGAACAACGAGCGAGCACGATGATGACAGTGTTGACAAAGATGACAGTCATGATGGTCTATACCTGCGGTACACGCAGCCATCTCCCCGGTCCACCTCGTCTTGACGCACGTCAAGAAGTACGTCTCGGCGCTCACGTTACAGCGAATGATCGCCAGGTCAAAGCGACGCTCGACAACCGCGTTCTCGACGTCACCGATATCCGGACAACCGACCGCTACACACCGCACAACACACCCACACACCTCACACACACCCACACACCTCAGATACACAATGTTATTCACAAATGTCTTCGCTCGCGATGTTCTGCACTGTCAGACATTACGTGATCGCGGCTCCAGTCCAGAACGCCTTTGCTCAGGCATGGACCATGGAGTGTGGCATGACCCGACCACAGTATCAAGTTTATTTTATTAACGTTCGCCGAATTCTTAAGCCGCCGCTCGCGACAGCGAGAGTGGCTTAATGCGTTGGCGCTATCCATCTGTTCGTCTGTCCGTCTGTCCGCCTGTCCGTCTGTCTCTCGCCAAAATGAGTACAAAAAACACGATTTTCTAAAAAAGTAAGCAATTTAGAGCTATGGTCACTATTGACGACCTATAGAAAGTCCTACATGAGCTTTTCAAAGAACCCATTATTGGGCCATAAAATCCAAGATGGCGGAGATCCGTCATATTGAAAATTGACCTTTCGCAGGCGTCTGAAGACTCATGAGTTCACCGTGTCATATTCCAACATACAACTATTGTAACTGACTAACTTCTGTCCACTTTAAAAATTCCTTATTGATTGATTGATTGATTGATTGACGTCATTTTGCTTCCGTGGGCAGTCCGATTTGGATGAAATTTGGCAGACTGGTGCAAAATAAAATGCCGACTGCGGCGATATGGTCGAAATGAAAACCGAAAGTAAAATTCCAATATGGCGGACGTCTGTTTGTCCAAAGCGGAAGTAGTTATATCTCAGCCGTGGATGAAGATATGTCAACGAAATTTGGTTTGCGCATAGACGTTGACCTTCGGATGAGAGTGACATCATCACATACGAAACCGGAAGTAGTATTGCGCCGCTGCGACTGCCATCTTGAAAATCGATATAACATTATATTTCCGCTGACGATGGACCGATTTCTACGAAATTCGGCAGATTGGTGCACAGTGATATGCCGACTGAGGTGATATTGTCGAAATCGAAACCGTAAGTAGAATTCCAATATGGCGGACGTTTCTTTTTCTAAACCGGAAATAGTTACATCTCAGCCGTGGAGTAAGCTATATGTACGAAATTTGGTTTGCGGTTAGATTTTGAACTTCGGAAGTGAGTGACATCATCAAATACGAAACCGGAAGTAATATTGAGCCTCCGCAACTGCCATCTTGAAAATCAATAAGAGGTCATACCGACGCAGCGGGTGGTTAGATAAAATTTGGTAGTCTGGTGCAAAATAGCACGCCGATGACTGTGATATGGTTGAAGTCGCAACCGGAAGAAGAATTCCAATATGGCGGACGTTTGTTTTCCCAAACTGGAAGTAGTTGTATCTCAGCCGCAATTTGAGATACGTCGACGCAATTTGGTTTGCGGATAGATTTTGACCTTGATGAAAGTGGCATTATCAAATACGAAACCGGAAGTAGTCTTAAGCCACCGCTGCCGCCATCTTGAAATTGTATATGACATCATTACTCCGCTGTGGCTGGTTCGATTTGGACGAAACTTGGTAGCCTGATGCGGCATAGCACGCCGATTAAGTAAAGTAAAGTAAAGTAAAGTCGTGGATTTGTATAGCGCATCGTCGTGGAGCCACCTCTAATGCGCTACCGTTTCCCGTAAGTCGGCGCTGATCTCCGCAAGCCAACCCGGCAGCCAGGCATCAGCGAACACTGCGAGACCACGTGATACGGGTTGGTGCACCACGTGATATGCCTGTTTACTTCCCAGCTTTCGCTGGTACCAAATTATACTGCTTGGTGACAGAGGCAGTAGGATGTGAACAACTTGCCTAAGGTTGTTGCGCAGCAGCGTCGCGGCCGGGCCTCGAACCCGCGACTCTTAGATCGCAAGTCCGACGCCCTACCACTAAGCCACCGCGCCGCGCGGAACCATTGGATAGATCATACATGACTCATTATTAGTCGAGTTATTTGACGTTGAATACTATTGCGACCTTGAAATCTGGGTTAGAGATCACCCAAGGTCATTGAAACTGGTGCTATTCGAAAGCGTGGGTACGGTTTTCTATTCGCTTTCTATAGTAACTGTGGTTGTATCTCTAGCCGTTTGTGAGATATTCAGCGTGAAAGAATTGTGTGACCTTGAAAACAGGGTTAGAGTCCTTTCAAGGTCATTGGAAATGGCACCATTTCATAGATCGCATACGAGTTCCTATTAGCGTTTCATAGTAACTGTGGCGCTATCTTGTATCGTTTGCAAGATGTAGCGAGTTAATGGTCGAAAATCGCGAAATTTTCATACCCCACCTGTATTTAGCATCCCCGTAAGGGGTGACCCCGTCGGAATTTAGCGAATGTATTTGATAGCCATAAAATCAGGATGATTAGACTACCGTGCGGTGAAGAAACTATGACAACATGTTCAGCCGTTTCCATAGAATGCTGGAACGTAACGGACAGACTGGCAGACAGACAGACAGACAGAGTTGCTATATCAATATCGTAAATAGGTAAGCGTAAGCGCAGTTAGGACAAAATTTAAGGTGATAAAGTGGCAAAAAAGATTGGTTTTGAGGCTACGCTTGAAGGTGCCGAGTGTCTCACTCTCAGACGAGTGATGGTGGACGGCAAAGTGTTCCAGACGCGTGGTTCAGGCTCAAGGTAGGAGGGGCGTGCGGCATATCCATCCGGCGTTTGTGAATCTGCCCACGGCCTTCGAGATACAGAATCTGTATCTCGAAGGCCGTGGGCGGGGCGGGGCGTGCAGTGCGTGTAGTCGTCACGTGTGTAATGCGACTAAATGCAGCGTGACCGTGACGACGTCGATCAGTGTCAGTCGATCTCGGTCGTACAGCGCGTGTCTCACCAAGACCGCTTACAGGAAATGGTTTTTACGGCCTGTTAGTCGTCGTCGATGACGTGCAGCTGTCTGTCGGTGACGTGATAACGCGACAGTCGTCGGTCGCTGACCGTGTCCGTCACCGACCAACTGTGTACAGTAGCTGTTGTAAACAAGTAGCCCAGCTGTCGCAGACAGGCCGTGCTGTGCCGTGCCGTGCACTTTGTGTCTGTCAGTCGTTAGCTTCAATATTGTATGTAATACATTGAGCGGATTGCGCAAATTTCCATTGTTAGTTAGTTCGGCTTCAGATTTACCGCTGCGTACAGTTAAATTCTGTTCTGTATACTGATGCGTCGCCGTCTGTGCGATAAACTGCACCGTGGATTGTCGCACTTGTTGTTCGCACTAGCAGTCAACGATCCGATCGATAGCCAGATATTCGTCGAACATCACGATTTCTGCCTACCCTACCTGCATTCGACGCCCCCGTTAGGGGGGGGGGGGGTTCCCGTCGGAATATTGACGGACCGCGCGACAGCATAGACCGCGCTTAAGCATAACATCGCGCGGCAAAATGAAAGTTCAGTGAACAACCAGCAAACTGTTAACGAGATGATTTTGATGTAATGAAGCAACGCATCACGCAGCCAATACACGAAACCGGCGCCATCGACCGACTATTAACATCTCTATCTTTATCACGACTACGATATAGAAAAATAATAATAGTAAACAACGCTTCAAAATCTTCAGAAAATGTAGGCGGCTGGACGCTTTTGCACATATAAAATTAACGTGAACCATGCAGGGGCGTAGCTGGGTTTTTGTGCTTGGCGGTCCAGATTTCAGAGGGTCTGCGGGACGGAAGTCCTCCAGTGGGGTTCAGGGGCGAAACCCCTAGAAGCAAAATTTAAACTTTATATTTATGAAGCGTAGAAAAGCTGTTTTTCGCATAATGCCGTGATATATTTCTTGTTTGTGTGACGCATTTAACAAAAAAACAAGTGGTCAAAGTAATTTGACTAAAAGCGCCTCACGGGGGGCCCATTTCCCGGTTAGGGGTCACCCCAGAGGGTCGAAATTTGTACCATTGAATTCCTGGGGTAGGGGTTCCTATTAGTGTTCCATAGTAACTATAGGCCTAGGATGCGCCGTTTGGCCACAGTGCACGCGCGTGACAACCAACCAACGACGTCACGACACAGCCTATCTCAATAAGCGCCTCTTTTACTAAAGTAAAGTGAGGCGCTTAAAAATACAGTATGTCTCAAAAAATGTCCCAAGTTTGACTGGCTGTAACTTTAATAAACATCCACCAATTGTTTTATAATTTTTGGCACATGTCATCAGCAGACATTCAGAAATCGGCTACAGGCATAACTTTCTCAACTATGTCGCTTTTACTTACTTTATGTTGCTCTGAAGCAGCAGCAGCAACGGAAATGACGCGTTCTGTGTAACAACTTCCTAAGTTTGACTTGGTATAATATTATCTTAGACGAGCGTTGGCTGATTTTAATATTTTTTGGTACAACTAGAGACGCGATATCCAGCTATTGAATGTATATAAAACTTTCAACTTACATGTAGGCCTATTATTGTGTGCCTACACTACCTTGCAAACTACCACATGCTGAACACGTTAAGTGCAACGCGTTTCATCGGTAGACTGTACTGTGGGTGGCTGTGAAAAGAAGCGATCGTGTTCAAAGTGATGCCCCCGCCTTCATGCATGTACGCAGTAGGCCTAATGCTCTCCATTGATCAACGGCCTTGTCGATGATACTCTGTGGAATGCTCCCGTGACGCTATAGCAGTGACGTCGCAAACGCGTTATTTCACTTCAGAGCAAAATAAAAACAAAAAAAAGTAAAAACAAGGTAATTAAGAAAGTTAAACATGTGGCAGATTTTTGAATGTCTGCTGATGAAATGTGCCAAAAAATTATAAAAATCGGTGGATGTGTGTTAAAGCTATTAGCCAGCCAACCTTGAGAGACAGTGTAGTGCATTTTGGCTTTCTTTCGGTGCGTCTCTGTTCTGTTAAGACGTCCCCGCTGCATCAACCGGCTGCTGATGCTGGATGCTGCAATGTTGTAACTTGTAGTGAAGCTCAAGTCGTGGGGCATGGGCTGACGGGTCACACTAAGCTCTCGACAAATCACACTACATGGTGAGTGTTGACAGTTGGCGACCGCTATACGACCATCGCTGTGCAGGATTGCAGTAGCCTAGGCCTATAGGTTCCACTCGTACACAGAGTGCATGCAGTGTATGCCAAACGACACAAAAATCACCTCCGCCGTGCACTCACGTATCTATCCCACCCCTACCCCTAGCGAATTTCTCACCGCATTTGCGCGAATATCACGCGTCGCCTCTGGCACGGCTGGGAGGTCCACAACTAGTCCCCGGAGTCAGTCGCTATGCTGTTAGCCACTGACTTGGTCTGTTATCGACTGACTTAGCGACTTTAGTGACTAAGTCGATAGCTTAGCGACTGACTAAGTCGCTAATCTTTAACGACTGACTTAGTCACTTACTAACGACGTGTGAGGTACAATTGGCTGGTAGGCACGGTGCATGCAGTTTTGATTGTGTTGTGCTGACATTAATGTATTTATGCCTATATTGAAAATAAACGAAAGGCCACAATATATACGGTAGGCCTAAACAAAACAGTTATATATCTTGAGTTTACTGTTAAATACTGTATGTAATCTGAATGTATTAAAATTGTACGATTGTTTATTAAACGTTTCTGTTCATGGCTTTATGGCACCGTCATTTGACTGGCTGGCAGCCTGTTCACCAGTGCTGTTTACCTAGTTTTCCTAACTAAGTTCACCGAAGTAGTTCCAGGTGTCGGTCTTCTCCCTGCTTCTTGAAAAACCACCAATTTTCCCCACTTCACAAACATATTTTCAATTTTTTCGCTATCTTCTGTCGATAATTTTAATTTTCTTCTTGATGCCATTCTGCAATCTGCACGTCAAACGCGCACTAAATGACGTTAAGGTAAAAGGGTAAAGGTCTGAACACTTGCTATAACGCCACTTACACGAGTCAGACTCGTGACCAGCAGCGCTTTACAATCTCAGAAGTGGCAGCTGATTGACATGAGCCAATGGTGCCGCAGCACATTATGTGGCCATCTATTGCCCGCGCTAACGGACAATTGGACCCACGGTGCAGCTAGCAGACACACCATCACCCCAATCAGCCACACTAGGCCTTCACCAGTTCACCCCGTTGCCGTAGCTACTACTTATTTCCCGTCCCGCTGAGGGTAGGAGGCTGAGTTGGCCTGAGCACACAGTAGGTTAGCAACTTGCTCAAGGTTGCTTCCAGTGGACCGGGTGTGAGTCAAACCCGCAATCTCTTTGTTACGAGTCCGATACTCTACCAACTGGACCACTGCACTCACGTGAATAAGCGACAGTTATAATATAAGCATTTAGCAAGTAATTCACACCGTGACCATATGACACGACGTCGATATGGCATGTTACCTCGTTTGTGAATCGTGATAACTTTATGGTCTTAATTTGTGCTATTCGATTTTACCTTAATAACAACTGAAGTGGATTCCAGTAAGAGAAAGTCGTTAGTAGTCGATAGTTTATTGGCGGCGGCGGCGCCCAAGCTTAGCGACTCAGGTCGATTAGCTTAGCGACTGGTTTCGACTTGGAGGCTTATCGGCGGCGGCGGCGGCGGATGGCG
>Ga0209149_1002664_pt1 | contig 10179 bp, 3 predicted proteins | sample WorMetTyACAVOLI2_FD_187423 | JGI IMG/M metagenome (GOLD analysis project Ga0209149, IMG submission 187423) | Marine gutless worms symbiont microbial communities from Max Planck institute for Marine Microbiology, Germany - Olavius algarvensis... ... | reverse complement strand
AACCCGTTAGACAGGAATTCATGGAGAACGAGTGTGAGGCGTTGCCAGGTGTTGCCTACCCCGGAGTCCGGGACAACCGCAGCACCATAAATACCAAAACCGGATATGATGATGATGATGATGATGCACTGGGAATAACTGACATGGCCTTAATGCTGGGTACCCTGGCTTCTCACCGCAAAGATAAAGGTTTAAGGCCTGAAGACCAACTCCAATGGAATGCCGTACAAACAATGTACATTTTTGCACCTACTTACAAGAACGAAATAATGACAGTTAAGAGCAGAAACTTAACGATAAGTTCAAATTATTGCAAGTGTAATCCACTACTATGCATATCATTAAATCACACTCCGATGCAACAGCAAAATTATTATTATATATGAATTTAGAATGCGTGCAAGTTCAGTAATGATACTGAATCAGAAGCGCTGGCAGTCACTAGGTGGGCAGCATGGTAAGGGTGTTCATTAAACAACCAGCCATGATGGCCACCTAGCGAATATTTTTTTTGCAGTAATCCACACCTGGACCGTATTTATGACATTGTCTCACTTCAGTTTTTGCAATACACTGCTAACGTAAACCACTGCTTTGGTCAATCACCTAGTGGAACAGTTACATAGCCAGAGATATAATGAAACATAAAAGTAAGTCACGACTACATTAAAATAAGACCATTAAAATACTATTTCCTGTACTATACTAAATCCAAAAAAACTTGCCGTCCATATAAAATGTATCTGTATTACACGCCTTTAACAAGCACTTTAACACACTCCACATCGTAGCACTCAAGCAGGTGACATGCACAGTACAACAACACTGAAGCAACACACCTGTACCAATTAGTGTGACGTATATTGCATACAATATGCCACACTGACTAATTAATTTAGCAATGCCAAAACATTTTAATTTTTGTTCTATTGCAGTTGTCCACACGCCTTAATACATAAGGCAGCAGAACAGCTGATATTATGACAAATGTTAACACATAACAGTCAGGGTGACCACTCTCCAGACAATGTAAAATTCCCCGACAATTCCATGACATTTCACTGATGGTTCGTGGCACTCCTGCCCATGTTAAGTGTTACTCATATCATGCCAGTACTAGTGTTATTGTCAGTGGTGGCGGTAGGAATGCAACAGTGCATGATCCTAAACCATAATGCAATGCACAAACTCAGCAAAGTCAAGAATGGATGCAAATATGCAGCTAACAATAAACAGTTTTAGGCCACTTTTCCCTGGCAAGATTTTTTCCCTGACACTTCCCTGACTTTTAGTAAAATCACTGATTTTCCCTGACAGCTGTCAAATTCCCTGACATTTCCAGGTTTTCCAGACAAGTGCTCACGCTGAACAGCAGTAACATATAACAGCAGAATACAGCTTCAGTTACAGTAAGCCACAATATAAACAGACACTGCATATCCACTCAGCTTATAACAATCAGATTTAGAAGTATTCAATTTCTAATAAGTTACCAAAGCAGACATGCAATCATATGCCAATGTCATTTAGCAATGAAGTCAAAGTAAGGTGTAACATAGTTTTTAGCACAAATACACAAGATAACTGAAACTGAGATTTGGCATATGATAACAAAAGCAATGGATGACATTCAAAACAGGACCACATGTAACTGAACGTTCTGCCATTTTTACCTGTTCAGCAATATTGCGAGTTAAAAAACATTCTAAAGCGGCAGTTGAAGTGAATTACATTATGTTTGCGTTCTGACCAGAAAATGACTACTCGGCAATGTAACACTGTGACTCTGAATACATATTGCACTACATTACCATACTACAGCAGCATCGGCAGAATAATCAACAAAAAAATAAAACACAGATACAGATGTTGCACTAAAATGGTTATAAACTACAACCCCTAGGCTGAAATATCTCTGCTGCATTGTGTGGCACCCCTGGAACTAATTCGCATACTTGATGCAAATATTCAAAATCTGCTCATTCCCACTTGAGATGCTCCACCTTGCCCTCATTATCATTCGTATACCAAGTTTTATCAAAATGAGACTTAACCTGACAGAGAAGGAACGATCTAAGTAAAAGCTGATGGATGATGACGATGAATGTCGATAGATCACCTAGTAAACCCCATCAGCTCCACACATCAGAGCTAACAAAAAGCATTCAAGTAATCAACTACGACACAAGCAGTTTGCACAGTCGGTAAAATCCTGAACGAGAATAAAGCACATAAAGTCTATGAAGTGGAAGCAGGACGACGGCCATACACTGTTCTTATTCCCAATCCTTTTTGATCTCCAGATTCCATTCCCACTTGAGATGCTCCACCTTGTCATCATCCGTGAACAGACTCTTGATGGCATAAGTGCCACGAGCCAGCATTCCAGATGGTGCTTCTTCCCTGGGTGTTATGTAAGACTGTAGCTCGGATTTAGGTCCATAGCTACCAACCATAAACGTGGATTTGTCAACTGAAACAAACACATCAACCAGTTGTTCAGTGCAGTTTTACAACACGTTCAACAAAGACTGGTAAATTTTAGAGGTGGACAAACGTCGATTTTCTGCCAATATCTGCCAGGCATAATCCTGCCGGTAAGTAAGTAAGTGAAAAGTCAATTTATACAGCCTTATCGTCGTAAAACCTCTAATGCACTGAATGCATCAGTACGTTGCAAACAGAAATGTTTTCAGAGATTGTCTGAAACTGTTCCCATCAATAACCTGATTCCGCAAGCTGTCCGGCAGGGAATTTCAGACCGACAGGCCAGCCACACAGAAAGCCCGTCAGCCATAAAAGCTGAGTCGGTGGTGCGGTACGACCAGGAGCTGTCTGGTGGCAGACCGGAGATGTTGCTGTGGTGCGACACCTCCGACTGGTTGCCACAATTCCACGAGGTACGGAGGTGCTTGACTGTGCAGGCAGTTCAACACCATGCTAGATGCAGACTTGGCAGATTCAATTTTTGTTACAGCTTAAATAATAATGAAGTGATACTGAAACAGATGCAGTGACTTGTTTTAAGCACATACATTTACATAAAATTTAAAGCAAGAGTACTGATCTTAACAACGACCCAAACAATATGCCCTGCAGTTGTGCAATTAATGATAACATGTATAAGCTACATGTTGCCTTTAGATGTGTAAGTTCATGTGATGTGGGTGCAAGTGTGGTCTGCCTTAGTAATTTTCTGAATCATCATTGTAACAGACATTTTTTTCTTGAAAGATCTTCTGCTTCTACAATGTGAAACTGTAAAACACAAAACAACAATGTATTTCTTATTAAATACTGAAATAGTTCTATAGTTTAGTTTTACGTTCTTATTCTAAGCTCTTGCTTGGTAACACTGTTTGCAAGTAGTTGGTGCAGAAAATCCGCATCCGCATTTGAATCCGTACAGATGTTAAATGTGAAATCCGTATCCGACGGAAGCGGATTTCAGCTAGCTCCGTCACATCCGTTACCTGGTGTAGATTATTACAGACACAGAAACAACACTAAGAATGGCACCTCTGACGCCAACACGACATGAATGGTGCAGATATTAGTTTAACTAAGTACTGCGTAAATAGTTGTGTATAATAACCAAGAATTCCACAGTTTGCCATAGGATGCAGTTTGACACTTAACATACTGTCAATACATTCCTTTGGCCATTTTACGCTGAACGTAGATGCCACTCAATTTCACAATGCATCACAAATTCACTGACTCAGCTGATTATCACTGACGAAAACGCACAGTACCTCTGATGCCAGCACGATATGACTGCTGCAGATATTTCAAACCAGTGACGATCTCTCGTTGGACGTAGAAAGATATTCTCAACTGATAAAAGCAGCCTTCTGCAATGGTGAAGCTTGCATCTTTCATCTTGCTCAAATCACCTTCAAACAGCAGAACAATAAACGTCAATAAGAATGGCACTGTGTACAATTTACATATATCTACTATAACTTAAGTGGACAGCCACATCGGTCAGCTCACTCTAGAGATATCACTACTACATTACTTGTAATATATAAAACAGCAGAAAATCTGTTTGGCAATTTAATGAGCAAGATTGTCATAACATTTTACTTTACGATGCATAAAGGTGCGACTTAATGGAAACCTTCGCTCTACAATCCAACGGACCAAAAAATGTGTAAATATAAACATGTCATGGCTTCCCGTTCCCTCAACAGCTAACTATCTGAAACTTACAGGATAAAGCTTACCATTTACAGCTTTATGCAATGCATCTGTCTTCTTCTCTCTCTACAGGGGAAACAACATCAGCTGAGGCCCTTATTATTAGAGTTAGAACCGGTCCAGTTCCTGGTTCTGGACCAAACCGAGCCAATCCACGGCCAGACTGGACCGGTCTCGGATCTTTTTTGGACCGACGCCAGTCCGTGTGTGGCATTTTTTACACAATATGTAGGGACATTAATTTTCACCTGACTACCTGTCATTATGTTGGGCCCAGTACACTTTATCACCTTAGGCCAGGAAGTCTGTATTCAGTAGATGTAGTGAGACCATCAAATTACAGCTAGGATTATAATTACACAATGTGTACGCATGTTGTGAAGGCAGTGTGGGCTTATGCATGGGATGTGAGTGGCTTGACGGAGTTTGTTATAGGGGCTCTGCATATGGTACCTGTTACGTCTCAGACAACATAACGTAGCCCTACTCCATATGCCCACTTTGGACTCAATGGGATGCCCGACATCTCAGGCCAGTGGTTGCGCACAAGGATGTGCCATACCAACCCGCCCACCCACTGCACCCAGCCAGTCCAAGTCAGTGCACAGTGCACAGATCCTCCCTCCCAGGTCAGCACGTGCTCTCTATCACCCTAGCCTACCCAGTATTGGTACCCAGTATCGAGACCTTGAAGTGCATGGACTATAATGTTGCTATGACATTCATTCTTAATAATAATAATAATATTGGCCAGAGCAAGGACGTGTCTGGCCTGCATTGCACTGGGTCTTCAGCTACTCAACATCATCCTTCACTTTGTCACAGCCCCAGCCCCCGATGACATTTAAGTGACAGTAAATTTAAATGCCAACAACGTTTACAGATTACAGAGGACACCGTCGAACCCTCACGCCAGTCCCAGATATTAATCTCAAAACGCATGCCGCTAATAATCCTGATGCACAAATAATCCAACCAGACTGGGAGTTGAATCCAGGCCATGCTGGCTACTGTTGCCAGGTAGCATGTACCTGTACCACGACTATACCATTAGTGCCACCGAGACAGGCAAATCGAATAATATTATCTAGAGCTGTCAAACGATTAATTTCGGAATGTCTGTGTTCACTGTTTGCACCGGTGGTTTGCGTAAATGTTTTCCTGCATTAAAATTTTTAATAGCGTAAATTTTTGTTAATCTCAATTAGTTCTTTAACGTGCTAACGTGCTCATGTAATCTGTAAATGTTGCCAAGCACAGCAAAGCTCACCCCACGCCCCATTGCATGGCAATGTCATCTGGCGAATATAATGACATGAACCCAGAGCACCTGCCGTGCTACTCTGAACAGGGTGTCCAATCTTTTTTTCAACACCGATTTCCCATGACCAAAAATTACGCAAATCTGTAACCTATCTGCACTGAATCGGAAACAGTTGCGCGGACTGTCAGCAACAGATCGCGACTGTCGGCAACTCGCAGACTGTTGGCGACATAAATCGGTGGCTTGTTCAAAGTCGTTGCCAGTTATCTGTGGTTGTTGGCGATTCAACGCATTGGTTTCTCATAACGGTTAACAATTCGTGCAAATAGTTACAAAAATTCCACCACTTAACAATACTTTTCCACGACCGGGGGATACCCTGTCTGAAGTTTCATGGCGATATCTAATCTTTTTCCGGAAATACTGCTAACAAACAGGGCAACAAAAACACTAACAACTTTGTAGCGATACTAAATAATACGTCATCGGCTGTCAATCGCAGTACGTATTTAACCGTAACAATTCTTTAGATTTAAAGTGGTCAATGTGACAATTCAACAAAACATCAACGTCTGATTAATGACTACAGAATTTCATGACCGATCCTTGGAAAATTTGTATTACACGCAACACATCAATTAAAAAAAATATTTTAAAAAACAAATTTTATCAAAACATCATACATGCATACTGGCAAATATAATATAAAAGCCTTGGCACAATATTAAAAATAACTAGAAGCTGTAGTCGTCGCTAGCGCTCTCGACGACATGTAGGCTGAAAGCCGTCTTGCAGTTGTTAGCCGTAGTCTGCCTCAGACATAGACATTTGTCAAAAATCAATATAGCGGCCGTCCTCATGTTGTGTCGTATAATATAATAACTTTTGTACCCCAATGTGGGTACTTTACCATATCTAATAGTATTTTTAAATTCAACTTTCTAGCTGTAGTAGTTTCCAAGATATCAGGGGGTCCCAAATTTACATTAGGGGGCACTGCACCCCGTGGACATCACCTAGCGGAAAAAATTTTTTGTACCCAAAGCAAGTACTTTACTATATGTAATTGTGTTTTTAATTTCAACTTGCTAGCTCCAGTAATTTCCGAGATAATAGGGGGGTCCCAAATTTACATTAAGGGGCCCTGTGCCCCCCAGACGCCCCTAGCAGAAAAATTTTGACACACCCCCAAGTACTTGCCTATACCTATATAACTGTAAAGTCTCTGCATCGTAGCTCCATTAACGTGCGACTGACTGAGGGCATATGCGAAAATATAGGCAAGTTTGGGGGTCCCCAGCTCCCCTACCAGAAGTCGCAGGAAATCTCGGCACCCATTTGAACCTTTGACTACCACATGGAAAAATCGGAATCATTCTGCGATGTAACCCTTAGGCTGTAGGCTGGTCACCAGAAGGTACGTTTTAGGGGTTTTGTAAATGGAAAATTAGCCAAAATCCGAAAATTGGGAAACTTTGACACCCAATAACTCCATAACTGTACGTCATACAGAACAGAAAAGTCGACCGATCTCGGAAGCTCCCTGGCCCTTGGACTACAACATGGAGTAAACAGTATCTCTCTGAAGTGCATCCCATGACCTGTAGCCTGCTCTGAGTGAAGTGCCTGTTTGACCGATTTTTGATTTCAGATTTTGGGGGCAAATGACCCCTAAAGTGAAAAGTTTTGAAAATGTCTTTCCAGATTCCACGACGGGACACCGATCGACATTTTGTGACCAAATTTGGTGAAAATCGGCTGTTGCAAAGTTGCTGAAAGGTCCTCTGGATTACCGCACAAAAAAAACACGCTCCGTGGGAATCGTCCCAGCCCCCATTTTGCCCAAAATGGGCCGATCGTGTCCAAAATTCCCTGAATATTGTCACCCTTTGACATGTCCACGTATACCTAATTTGGTCCGGTTTGGCTGCGCTTTGCCGGAATTATTCCGAAAAGATTGATTTTCGGTCCCAAAAGTAATTACAATAGAGGCTTTCAGCCTTCAAAAATTAAAATTTATTAAAAATGTTATAAAACATTTTAAAGAACAACACATTTTCAGCAGCAATTTTCCTATTTCAAGTAAGTAAGCAAACATTGAATTTTGTATAATATGTATTGTATAAGTTACAATGTATATATATCAATAATGTATATATCGACATTAGTAATTTCGTGAAATATATGGTTCCGTTAGGGTCAGTTATTTTGTGTAATAACTGTCAATAAATGTTAGTAATTATGTAAATGTTAGTAATTACTAGGGATTTCGTGAAATCACTGATTACATAATATCACACTGTAGGCCTTAACGCATAAAATGTACATAAGAAACTTATCATCATGATTATAACAATGTTAATTCTGATACACTTTCAGCCAAGTGCTTACCAGACAGATTTATATCGACGTCTGGACGGCCTTCGACAACAAGCGTCAACTTCGTCACGATGACCCGCCGCGGGTCGTTGGGAACTGCACACACATTGCCATTGTTCCATTAACTTCTGTATTATATACTCTCCACGATCACAACCAAAATAACATAGTGGAACTGAAATGTTCAGCCCCCTAGACGAGTCTTACCTTTGACTAAGTTCACATTTTTACCATGAGATGCCATGCATAGTGTGAACTATGCTGTCATAAGATGTCCGTCCGTCCATCCGTCTGTCCGTCACATGTGGGTATTCTACCAAAATGGCAAAATGTATCATTAAACTTTTTTCACCATTGGGGAGCCACAGAATTCCAGTTTTTCCATACAGTACGACAATATTCCGATAGGAAACCCTCTAAGGCAGCATCAAATGCAGGGGGGGAGGAAAAATAGCGATTATCTTTGGCCAAAATCTCGCTTTATCTCAGAAATGATTCAACATAGAGCCACAGTTATTATGGAACGCAACAGTAAACCCTACCCAAGTTTTGAATAGTACCATTTCCAATGACCTTCCTGTAACCCAAATTTCAATGTCAAATAACTTGAAAACAATACAAGATAGAGTTATAGTTACACGACAGACGTATTGTTTGTCATATGTGGTTTATCAAATGGTGCCATTTTCAATGACCTTGAACAACCCTGAACCAAGATTTCAAAGTCATGCCATTATTTGATGTTGAATATCTGAGAAACAGTACAAGATGATACAGACATATAGGGTGTTTCAAAAAAAGTAGCCCCCTAAAACTTTTAGTAATATTTTCACTTTGGTCAAGTCTTTTTGCGTGAAATTTTGCAAATTTGTTGGCAATTCATATCCACATATATCCATCAATTTTTGTAGCTTTATCTCACAGGTCACTGCAACATGTTCATGTGCTTCACAAATTGCTAAATCTCAAAAAGACAACAACAAACCAACAAGCTGCTGGGATTTGCACTGTGCAGCCACTAGAATGGCTCGATTGGGAATGAATGGTCGATTTAGTAAACCTGACAACTTCAGTTATATGACATACACCAGTCAGATCCAGTGCTATGATCAGCGCAGTGCTCTCTAAACATTCCAGTACATGCAGATAAAGGCTTCTGAGGTGCAACATCACATTTACATACTTGTACCTAACTTACCCCACCATGCCTTCTGCTATTTAGTACAGAAGGCAGATTTATAATGCAAAATTTGTTGAGATTTTAAAAACCTCTGGGCACACCCTTAAATATGTATGAAACGTGGAAATAAGTGCAGACAATTCCTGGCAACTGGAAACGTGACAAAAACTATGTTGATTGAGTTTTCACTGAACAAACGCATACTGAAAATATTTCAACAGAAACAGTGTAGTTGAAAATAACAGTTCTGTATTATTACCAACATCCAACCAAGCAATAATGAATTAATGATACAGTGAAACTGACAAAATCACTCACATATTTCCAGGCCAACAGCACTTCCAGCACCAAGTAGTGACTCCTTGTACTTTCTAAGACTCTCATCATCAGCATCAGACTTCAGTATTTCTTCCATTGACTTTGGTGCTGGTGGCTTGTAGCCAGGGGTCTCCTCAGGGGCATCATGATCATCGTCTCCATGGTCAGCCATTCCAACTGCATACACAGAATACAAACACTGATTTTGTTTTTCGATATTAAACTGCAACATGGCAATAGTAAAGATTAGAATTAGAATACAGGCAATAAACAGTGGGCATTGTGTTTGATTCTAAATTAAACTACACAGAACATATACAAAATAAAACAAGTGCATCAGGAAGATGCACACCTGCCATATGGGCCTTGGGGGAGACTGCATGCCTCTATCTTGAACCATGTAAGAGTTGCAAAGCTTTAAAGGTGTCTGAGAGGCCAAAAATTGTCAGGGGGCTACTGCCCTGTGCCATACATTTTAGACAGCTCTTTATAGGGGCAACATTTGCCCTGCAGATAGTATGTGTCTATCTTGAACAGTTTAAAAGTTATAATTCTTTAAAGGAACAACTTCCACAACTGCTGCGAAAAGTGAAACCAAATACAATTTCACAGCACTGTCGCCCACTGCACTCACTTCATTTGTGTCGTTGTTTCATTACTGTGTCGTGACCAGCTTACAGGGTAGTGGGTCAAGATGGCGGTCTAGCTGGACGTGTTTTCACGCGACTGCGTTGTCTTTATCTTTTAGTACTGTAAATCGGCTTTGCTGCGCGATTTATCTGCCACAGTCTTCCTTCTCAGTCGTTAGTCGATCATCCGGACATACTGAGCGAAC
>Ga0209149_1002663_pt1 | contig 10180 bp, 4 predicted proteins | sample WorMetTyACAVOLI2_FD_187423 | JGI IMG/M metagenome (GOLD analysis project Ga0209149, IMG submission 187423) | Marine gutless worms symbiont microbial communities from Max Planck institute for Marine Microbiology, Germany - Olavius algarvensis... ... | reverse complement strand
GTAAACCCACATTTTTAAAGCCACAACGATGAAATTTGGCATAAGAGTGCGGACCCGGGACTCTGTCTTTAAGCCAAATGTTGTAAAAATCGTATAAGTGTGTATACCACATGTGGGCAAATATATGCCAAAAAATACCAGTTTTGGCGATTTTGGGGGCTGTAAGCCCGTATGTTTTAAGCTACAAAGGTAAAATTTGGCATGAGGGTGCGGACTTGGGACACTCCCAGGCCAAATTTGGTAAAAATCGCTTAAAGGGTTGTCACTCTTGAAAATGTGGTCTTACAGCCCCCAAAATCGCCAAAATTGGTAATTTTTGGTATAAATTTGCCCAAAAGGCCACTTAAGCGATTTTTACAAAATAAAGCGCGGGGAGAATGTCCCAGGTCCGTACCTACACGCCAAATTTCACCGTTGTCACTCTTACAATGGGTGCAGCAGATCGAGGACGACACTGGACTCAACGCCAACCGACGCCTGGAGGATCGCACATGACCGCAAGTCTTGGAGGGCGCTACGACCCGTGGTCGGTCAAGCGTTCCACTGACTGACTGACTCTTTAGTGTGGGCTTACAGCCCCCAAATTGCCGAAATTAGTAATTTTTGGTATAAATTTACCCAAAAGGGGTATACCCCATAAGCGATTTTTTTTACAAAATTTGGCTTGGGGGAGGGAGTTCCAGGTTCGCACCCTCAAGCCAAATTTCGTCATTGTGGGTTAGATAATGTGGGAGTACAGCCCACATAATCGCCAAAATTGGCACATTTTTAAATCCACAACCGTGAAGTTTGGCGTGAGGGTACGCACCTGGGACACCCTCCCCGCGCCTAATTTTGTTAGAATCGTATCGCTCAGGGCGATTTGTCCCTTATGGACAAAGTTTTAACAAAAATTTGAAATATTCACGATTTTCAGCTACTTAAGCCCACATTTCTATACCATAATGTTAAAATTTTACTTAAGAGAACGGACCTTTTAATAGGAATCCATCAACGACAGATAATTTTGTCAAAATCGCTCAAGGGGCCTGCCGGTATTGCATTGCCTCGGAGGTGATGCATATTGATTTTTGGTTTTGTCTCTTTGTCTGTCTGTTTTTTTGTCACGCTTCGGAACGACAAAGTTTATGTTAACGGAAACGCTGTAAAGCAGTGTAATTGTCAAAACAACTAGAAATCAATATGCATCACCCCGAAGGGCAATGCAATACCGGCAGGCCGCTTGAGCGATTTTTTGAGCGGTTTTTACAAAATTAGGCATGGGAGGGTCCGTAGCCTCACGCCAAACTTCACGGTTGATGCTTTAAAAATGTGCGCTTACAGGCGTCATAGTGGCCAAAATTTGCTAATTTTTGGTATAATTTTGCCAAAAAGGGGTATACCCCTTACCCGATGTTTTCCCAAATTTGGCTTGGGGAGGGAGTCCCAGGTCCGCACCCTCATGCCAAATTTCACCGTTGTGGTTTTAAAAATGTGGGCCTACAGCCCCCAAAATCGCCAAAATTGGTATTTTGTGGTATAAATTTGCCCCAAAGGGGTATAGCCCTTATGCGATTTTTACAAAATTTGGCTTGCGGAAGGCAGTCTCAGATGCGCACTATCACGCCAATTTTTTGTTGTCGCTTTAAATATGAGGGTTTACAGCCCCCAAAATCGCGAAAAATGGTAATTTAGGGTATAAATTTGCCCCTATGGAAAAATTCATGGGGCAACAGAAAAATTTGGATATAGATGCACAACCACAAACCTGCTTCTATGCAATGACACCATAATTGTTTTGAAAATTACGCTGCTTCATAGCGTTTCCGTTATCACAATCTTCGCAATTCCAAAGCGTGACAAACAGACAAAAAACATCACATTTTTTCGTCTACAGCCGGCGCGCGACCCACGATCCCTGCCATACTTGGCACGATGACAGAGGAGGTCCGTCCCATTTCTGCACGTCACTAACTTTTTTTGATCCGATCAGTAGTTTTGCCTCTAGGCGCTACTGAAAATTTGTGGGAAAATGCCCCTACCGAGGAAAATCCTTATAACTTGGTTGTTTGTCCCCGAAAGCGACCATACTAAAAGCTTTAAAGGTACCTATAGATGCGTACACACGCTGAGAATTTCTTAAAAATTGTCCAAACAATTCGCCATGAGCGACAAATTTATGGCCAAAAATCGAAATTTTGACAGTTTTGGGGGCTGTAATCCCACACTTCCCCCCCCATAAAGGTGAATTTGGCACGAGTGATGTCCGCTCCTCCAGAAACTTTTTCTGTAAACCCCCAGAATTTTCTCTTAGGCGTAAATTTATACCAAGAATTACAATTTTTCGCGATTACAATTTTTATCGCGCGTCAGCATACTGACGCGCGATATTGATATAGCAAATCTGTCTGTCCGTCTGTCCGTCTCTCTGTCTGTCTACCTGTCCGTAACGTTCCGGTATCAGATGAAAACGGCTTAACATGTCGTCATAGTTTTTCACCGTACAGTAGCACAATCATTCTAGTTCTACCAGCATCAAACATTTTCACAAAATTCTGACGGGGTCAACACCTGCGGGGGCGATAAATACAAGTGGGATACAAAAATTTCGCGATTTTCTACCAATAAGTCGCTATATCTCGCAAACGATACAAGGTATCGCCATAGTTACAATGGAAAATTGCACCCAAGCTTTTGAATGGCACTATTTTCAATGACCTTGGCTGACCTCCAACCTAGATTTCCAGGTCACGATAATATTCGACGTCAAATAACTCGAAAATGGTACAAGATAGAGCTATATTTACAATGGCTGACCAATACAAAGTCGCATATGGTCTATCAAACGGCGCCATTTTCAATGACCTTGAACGACCCCTAACCTGGTTTTCAAGGTCACGCCATTCTTTGACACTGAATATCTCACAATCGGCTACAGATACAGCCACAGTTACTATAGAAGGCGAATAGGAAACCTCACCCAAGCTTTCGAATGTCACTAATTTCAATTACCTTGAATGACCTTTGACCCACGTTTCAAGGTCACGATAATATTCAACGTCCAATAACTCGTCTAGTTGTAAGTCGTATATGATATACTCAATGGTTCCGTTTCCAATGATCTTGAGTGACCGTTAACCTAGATTTCAAGGTCACGAAGTTATCATAGATGCCTCGGCATATTGTGTGCGCAGCTTACGCGCGATCTGTTTGCGATAGCTAAGTTCTTGTTACTTTTTAAGCCACATTTTTAAGCCACAACGGTGACATTTGGCATAATGGTGCGCGGGAACCTCCTTCCTGAGCCAAATTTGGTAAAAAAAACTTAAGGAGATGTACCCGTTTTGGGAAAATTTATACCAAAAAATTTCAGATTTTGGCGAATTTGAGCGCTGTAAGCCCACATTTTAAAAGTGACATCGGTAAAATTTAGCAGGATGGTGCGGGCCTTGGACTCCGTCCCGAAATTTTGTTTAAAAAATCGGTTAAGGGGATATACCCCTTTTGTTTGGGCAAATTTATACTAAAAATTATAAATTTCGGCGATTTTAGCGCCTGTAAGCCCACATTTTAAAAGCCAGAATGGTTAATTTTATCGTAAGGGTACGGACCTGGACGGACGCGCCTAATTTTGTAAAAGTAGCTCAATGGGATTTGTTCATTATTGGCAAATTTTTTACCAAAAATTTGAAATTTTCGCTACTAAAGCCCACATTTCTGTACCCATAATGTTGAAATTTTGTTTAAAAGAACGGACTTAGGAATCAATCAACGACACAAAATTTCGTCACAATCGCCTGTCGTTGTTGCATTTACTCGGAGGTGATGCTTTCTAGTTTCGTATAAATTTGCCAAAAACGGGTACATCCTTAAGTGATTTTTACCATTTGGCTTTGGGAGGGAGTCCGAGCTCTGCACTCTCGTGCCAAATTTCATTATTGCGGTTTAAAAAAGTGGGCTTACAGCCGCCGAAATCGCGAAAAATGGCAATTTTTGGTATAACTTTGCCCCTAAAGCAGAATTCTGGGGATTCATATGAAAAGTTAAATATTGGTGCACAACTAGAAACCTTCCTTTATGCAATAACACCATAACTGTTTTGAAAATTACACTGCTTCATAGCGTTTCCGTTATCACAAAATCTACCTAAATGTGTACAAACGAGGAGAATTTTGTTTTAAAAAAATGTCCAATGAGTCGCCCCTAAGGGAGTGAGGGGCCAATTTATGGCCAGAATTCGAAATGTTGACATTTTGAGGGCTGTGTTCCCACATTTCTGCCCCGATAAATGTGAAATTTGGCACGGGGAGGAATCGCGCGGTTCGCTCCCCCGTGCCAAATTTTACGTTTATCTGGGAAATGTGTCGCCCCTGCGCGGCGAAAAACCCATTTTTGGACCCAGGCCTTCCGGTAAAAATGCCGATTTTGCGGGAGTTTAGGTTATTCGAGTCGCATGACCCTGACCACGTCTCCTTTAGGGACAATTTTATTATTAGCTACTGCTTTATATTTTTCAGTCCGTATACCAAATTTGAAGTGTCTAGCTTTATCCATTTTAGTGATAACAGGAGGTTCCCGAATTAAAGAAGGGTCACAAGACCCAGACACGCTCCCTTTTTGGGTAATTTATCATTTACTGATTAGCACTGCAATCAGTGTATCATATTTGGAAATTATAAAGATTCTAAAGATTCTAGAGATCGACACATCGACATTCTAAAGATCGACGCAGTAACTTTGAAGTGTCTAGCTTTGTCCACTCCAGTGATAGGATGGGTTACTAAATTTTAAAGGGGGCCACTTTACCCGAACCATGTCCCCTTGGGGTCAATCTGTGTGTTAGTTAGCGTGTGCCATACACAAACCATGTACCAAATTTGAAATACAGTACATAAATAAAATCTAAGTACGAAGTCCCTATACATTTACAAAGTATGATAAAATGGCATTACATATGCGTAGTGCCATGTTACCTGTGCGTGCAGTCAAAAGCAATTACATATTTGGAATTCCTGACACCGATTTGCCTTTCACTATAAAACTTTTATGGGGCTACGATAACGGGTAGATTATCCGCGTTTCTCGGCCAAAATTCTAAGTCTAGCTTTAGGGCAATACCGCCCAATCTAGCATGGATCTTCGTTTTTTTGTTCAGTAAAACTTTCAACCTGGAAGCAAACGCCACATAGCTCTCGCTGTCGACTTTACGATACGTATTGAAACGATTGAGATAAACATTGGGAGATAACTTAAATTCTTTAAGTACAGCCGCTTTTAAACGCTCATAATCTCCCAAAACTTCAGGACTCAATTTCCCAACGACAGCCTTAGCTTTATCGTTAAGAAATGGCCTGACCAGAACAGGTCGCAACTCTACCGGTACGTCATAAACATCAAAAAGTTGCTCAACATTTTTGAAAAATGGAATGGCCTTGATAGGGTCCACCCCCATCCTAATGGCCGACGCCCTCATCGCGTCACCAAACAATTTGCCCTTTACAACGGCACTATCACGTCTTGCCTCCTCGGCTCTATCTATGGCCGTCTGGCGATCAAATTCACGCTGTCTCTGCGCAAATAACTCAGCCTGTTGTTGAATTTCCGTCTGTCTTCTCTCATCTTCAACCAACTCTTTCCTTTGTCTCTCTTCTCTACCAGCTTCCATCTACGCTGTTCAGCCTCCCATCTACGTTGCTCTGCTTCTTCTCTACGTAATTTATCTTCTCTCTCAGCCTCCCACTTCTGTTTCTCTAAGGCTAACTTCTGCGCCTCCACATCCGGATCATATCCTACTTGGGCGGGTGCCCCGGGTCGGACTCCCCCACTCGCCAAAACTTCAGCATAAGTGGACAACATGGTCTCCCACTCCATGGCCACAACTACGTCCTATTCGTACCCCGCCGCTACTAATTTTAGCCGCAGGCGTTCGTCAGACATCTTCTTAACGCTCTGCTGTTGAGCAGCTGTCAATTTCTCCATTGTGAGAAATTATAGAAATACGTATAATACGTACACAGTGTCACACAGACACACACGTCTGTAAATATGGGTACAGACAAAAGGGAGATATCTTTCCCACAAATCAACCAAAGGGTATACTTCATGGGCATAATCCCTCTATATTCTATCCTGTCCACGACGCCAAAAATGTCACGCCCCCGACTGCTAAGAGGTGACTTAGTGTGGTGAGGTGTGTGCGACAACAGAGTGTATACTTTGTGAAATATTGTATTACAAACAACACTAGAATGCAGTCAAAAGAACAGACAATACAGTAGCCAAATACACTCAAAATACACGGATACTTAAAGAGCTACTGCAGTCCAAGCTTCGCACACACGAGGAGCCGTCGAACGTCTGAACCGCTTGGCTGACCCCTCAACACGCTGCAAGCGTCGCCGCTACCGCCTCTCAGCTCGGCTGACCTTCAGCATCCACCACCACAGGATGCCGGTCTTCACTAAGTCTCCTGAGACGCGTCAGATCTCTTCTGGACCCACGCCACACCCTGACTAGGTACCAGTGCTCCTATATAGGCAGCACTACCAAGGACTGTCACGTACAGTACTCCACAGCTCGCACCGACCGTACGGCTGCCCCAATAATTCTCTCGTTGCCGCAAGAGAATTCTCCACTCGTGTCAAACACGAGTCTCCCAAATGCCACTAACCCTGCACGTCTCAGACTCGAACGACAAAAAGGTCGGAAATTCAACGTGAATAACCACCAGCGAGTCTGCTAAAATAAAAACACGTGCTCACGGACAAGCTCAGACACGCCCGTCGCTGTCGACTAATAACATCCGACTGACTACTGCCTTCACGCGCGCACACACACGTGCCGCCACGCGTTATCAACAAAACACTGGTGGCCTACGTTGCCACGCCTACGTGACCACCCACAGCTAGACCACACATCTCATGGCCAAATTAACACATTATACATGACATCATTGCACAGAGGGAGGTTTGTAGTTCTGCACCTATATTCAAAACTGTTTCTGTCGACCCCCTGAATTTTTCCTTAGGGGCAAATTTATCCCAAAAATTACCATTTTTCTCCATTTTGAGGGCTGTAAACCGACATTTTTAAAGCCACAACGATGAAATTTGGCGCGTGGGTGCGGACCTGGGACTCCCTTCCCCAAGCCAAATTTTATAAAAATCGCATAACAGTGTATACCATATTTGGTCAAATTTATACCAAAAAATACCAATTTTGGCGATTTGGGGGTGTATGGCCCGTATGTTTTAAGCTACAGAGGTGAAATTTGGCATGAGGGTGCGAACCTGGGACTCTCACCCAAGCCAAATTTGGTAAAAAAACGCTTAACCAAATGTGGCAAAATTATACCTAAAATTAGCAATTTTGGCTATTTTGGCGTCTATAAGCCCATATTTTAAAAGTGACAACGGTGAAATTTTGATATAAGGGTGCGGGCCTGAAACTCTCTCCCCACACCAAATTTTGTAAAAATGCTTAAAGGGATATACCACTTTTCGGCAAATTTATACCAAAAATTAGAAATCAATATGCATCACCTCCAAGGCAATGCAATACCGGCCGGCCGCTTGAGCGATTTTGACGAAAATTTGTTTCGTTCAATCAATCAATCAATCAATCAGAAAGGATTAAAGTGATCAAAGTAACAAATGTTACTGCGAGACCACTACCACCACTTCGTTGGTGGATTCTTAAGTCCGTCTGTTCTCTTAAGTAGAATTTTAACATTATCGGTATAGAAATATCGGCGTAAGTAGCTTAAAATCGCGAAATTTTCGAAATTTTGGTAAAAAAAATTTCCCCAAGGGACAAATCCCCCTGAACGATTTTTACAAAATTAAGGGCGGGGAGGGTGTCCCAGGTCCGTACCCTCATGCTAAATATTTCCGTTGACACTCTTAAATCGCCCAAATTGCTAATTTTTAGTTCAAATTTGGCCAAAAGGGGTCTACCGGCTTAAGCGATTTTTCGCAATTTAGCTTGGGAGAGGAAGTCACAGGTTCGCACCCTCATGCCAAATTTCGTTATTGTGGGTTAGATAATGTGGGAGTACAGCCCACATAATCGCCAAAATTGGCACATTTTTAAAACCACAACCGTGAAGTTTGGCGTGAGGGTACGCACCTGGGACACCCTCCCCGCGCCTAATTTTGTTAGAATCGTATCGCTCAAGGCGATTTGTCCCTTATGAACAAAGTTTTAACAAAAATTTGAAATTTTCACGATTTTCAGCTACTTAACCCACATTTATATACCATAATGTTAAAATTTTACTTAAGAGAACGGACTTTTTAATAGGAATCCATCAATGACAAAATCGCTCAAGGGGCCTGCCGGTATTGCATTGCCTCGGAGGTGATGCATATTGATTTCTTGTTTTGTCTGTTTGTCTGTCTGTTTTTTGTCACGCTTTGGAACGACAAAGTTTGTGATAACCGAGACGCTATAAAGCACTATAATTTTCAAAACAATTATGGTATCATTGCACAGAGGGAGGTTTGTAGTTGTGCACCTATATTCAACTGTTTCTTACGACCCCCTGAATCTTTTCTGAGAAGCAAATTTATACCAAAAATTACCATTTTTCGCGACTTGGGGGCTGTAAACCCACATGTTTAAAGCCACAACGATGAAATTTGGCATAAGGGTGCGGACCTGGGACTCTCTCTCCAAAACATATTTTGTAAAAATCGCATAAGGGTGTATACCACATTTGGGCAAATATATACCAAAAAATAGCAGTTTTGGCGGTTGTGGGGGCTGTAGGCCCGTATGTTTTAAGCTATAAAGGTGAATTTTGGCATGAGGGTGCGGACTTGGGACACCCCAAGCCAAATTTGGTAAAAAATCGCTTAAAGGTTGTCACTCTTAAAAATGTGGTCTTACAGCCCCCAAAATCGCCGAAATTGGTAATTATTTGGTATAAATTTACCCACAACCCCCCTTAAGCGATTTTTACAAAATAAAGCGCGGGGTAGAATGTCCCAGGTTCGTACCATCACGCCAAATTTCACCGTTGTCACTCTTAAAGCGGGTGCAGCAGATCGAGGACGACACTGGGCTCAACGCTAACGACGCCTGGAGGATCGCACATGACCGCAAGTCTTGGAGGGCGCTACGACCCGTGGCCGGTCAAGCGTTTCACTGACTGACTGACTCTTATAGTGTGGGCTTACAGCCCCCAAATCGCCGAAATTGGTAATTTTTGGTATAAATTTACCCGAAATGGGTATACCCCATAAGCGATTTTTACAAAATTTGGCTTGGGGGAGGGAGTTCCAGGTTCGCACCCTCAAGCCAAATTTCGTCATTGTGGGTTAGATAATGTGGGAGTACAGCCCACAAAATCGCCAAAATTGGCACATTTTTAAAGCCACAACCGTGAAGTTTGGCGTGAGGGTACGCACCTGGGACACCCTCCCCGCGCCTAATTTTGTTAGAATCGTATCGCTCAGGGCGATTTGTCCCTTATGGACAAAGTTTTAACAAAACTTTGAAATTTTCACGATTTTCAGCTACTTAAGCCCACATTTCTAGATCATAATGTTAAAATTTTACTTAAGAGAACGGATTTTTTAATAGGAATCCATCAATGACAAAATCGCTCAAGGGGCCTGCCGGTATTGCATTGCCTCGGAGGTGATGCATATTGATTTCTTGTTTTGTCTGTTTGTCTGTCTGTTTTATTGTCACGCTTTGGAACGACAAAGTTTGTGATAACCGAAACGCTATAAAGCAGTGTAATTTTCAAAACAAATATGGAGTCATTGCATAGAGGGAGATTTGTAGTTGTGCACTTACCCCCTGTCAACCCCCTGAATCTTTCCTGAGGGGCAAATTTATACCAAAATTTTTACCATTTTTCGCGATTTGGGGGCTGTAAACCCACATTTTTAAAGCCACAACGATGAAATTTGGCATAAGAGTGCGGACCCGGGACTCTGTCTTTAAGCCAAATGTTGTAAAAATCGTATAAGTGTGTATACCACATGTGGGCAAATATATACCAAAAAAATACCAGTTTTGGCGATTTTGGGGGCTGTAAGCCCGTATGTTTTAAGCTACAAAGGTGAAATTTGGCATGAGGGTGCGGACTTGGGACACTCCCAGGCCAAATTTGGTAAAAATCGCTTAAAGGGTTGTCACTCTTGAAAATGTGGTCTTACAGCCCCCAAAATCGCCAAAATTGGTAATTTTT
>Ga0209149_1002662_pt1 | contig 10180 bp, 6 predicted proteins | sample WorMetTyACAVOLI2_FD_187423 | JGI IMG/M metagenome (GOLD analysis project Ga0209149, IMG submission 187423) | Marine gutless worms symbiont microbial communities from Max Planck institute for Marine Microbiology, Germany - Olavius algarvensis... ... | reverse complement strand
ACGCCGGCCCTTCGAATTGGAACTCACTTCCTGCTTACCTTAGAGACAGTAGTCTTTCTCTTTCATCTTTTAAGCACCACCTCAAAACCTTTCTCTTCTCTTTCTACTAGGCTAGCACACGCAGCGTGTTTGGGGTTATTTTACAAAAAAAACGCGCTATATAAATTCACTGTTATTATTCTTCTTATTATTATTAACTGACCTTGGCCGTGTCCTTGGTTAGTTGGTTTCCATTATTTTCGTACAATTAAAACTCGACACTACAATGATAGACTGTTTAAGAGATGTTCCAAATATATATTCATTCATCGTTAGATTATTTTACTTATTTTAGAATCTGCCACTTGTTTTCCACGAAGTCTGTTCCATGCACTGATCGATTAAGTACTACCGCGATAGTTTACAGTGTAATAAGTTTAGATGAGGTCTGTGATAGACGTCATGTCAGTAGACTTCTGTTTTGAATTGGAAGTCATTGCTAGCAGCGCAGTTTCAATCAAACGTATCGATGCGCACAATAGCCGGTGTATCGAATTGTGCTGGAACAGCTGACTTAATTTGTTGCACTGGTTCTTTTACGTGCTTCTTTTATGGCGTTTTAAAATAAATATAACCATAACCCTGTTACGTGCGAGTACCACAATCCTGCTGTTAATAGAGCATTTTGTCAAACTGTTGGGTTTGGTCTGAAAATCGTCATTGGCCTGTTCCAGTTTTTTTGGCAGACCGTTTGTTTATGCGTACAAGCGTTAACTCGGCGCAGTTGAAGCAGTGGCTGTATAAAGTTCCTTGAAGACTAGCGTTACATAGCATTGTGCACTGTTATGGACGAAACTTTATAAACTGTTAAACTTATACCCATGCTAGTACAAAATTGTATACCGCACTAGGGCTAGGCGATGCTGCCTATAGACCCACGTGACCGACTAGACGGTATATTATAATCTCATTCCGGCTGCATGCACGTGTTGAAACTGCAAACAGAAATACTCGCTTGTAATTTGGCTGCATAATTTTAACTTTCTTTCGCAAAATTGTTGATAACGACGTGCATGCATCTGGCAAACTTGTTGAGTGATGACATGAACTCGATGATAGCAGCTAAAGCTACAAGGCTATACGAGCTACACAAACCTACACGCTACGCCGACACACGCATTATGTGTACTTTAAGCCGTTCTGTGCTGGGTTATGTTGCGGTGTCGTTGTTCCACCAGCGCAGATGTAAGTGCGACTTAACTGTTGCGCATCGTCGGTCGGTACGTGTTCGTGTCACTGCAGATGTAATATTGCGATCGTGACTCGAGGCCGTTGCTGGCTCGTTTTGTGGTTCTGTTGCGTTTCCGCTCGCTCGGCGATCGACGCTTTCCGTGTTTTATGTTGTACATCTGCTAGTTGAACGATAAATTATATCGTATCCTCTGTTTGTTGGTTGTTACTTTACTTAATGTGCGCTCCCACCACGACCATCTAACCGAGTTTCATTATCAAGTTTTTAAGCAGTCTTAGCAGAATTCTGTAAAGTACCATATTTTCCAGTTTTAAGGACCTCTCTGCCGTTGGACTCAGCAGCCGTACATCCAGCCATCGATGCGCGTGTACTGGGAAGTGGCAATAGACTTGATGTAGGTCCCACTCACCCCACTCCTAATCGTCACTGTGAAATCGCTGGTTTGGCCTCCGATCTCGTATCATTTGCTCTGACTAGGCAGTTCAGTTGTCAACTCGCCTCATGGTAAAGCTCCCACAGTTTGCGATGTCATCGTCGGTCTTGGTACTCGGTGTTCTTAAGGACCTGACCTATGCCGTGAGCCTTCTCTCCCTGTAGTTTTAGCTACCACCTGCAGTTAGCTATGGCGCCGCTAGCTATATAGGCCTATGGAGGACATGAAACGATGTAGGTAACATGCAGGTAACACTTGGAACTACTTATCAGCTGTGTGGATAAGTTTTAATTGGGAAATTTCAATTAATTAGAAACGGCACTGGAAACAGCAAACGTAGTGATTGGTTGTCAGTTAAGATAGTGTGCACTGTGCAGTATCACTAAACTGTGGCTTCGGTGAATTTCTGTGTTCCGCAGGAACTACTACAGAAAGCTCAATACCTGGGTAAATTCTTTTCAAGAAACCTACGAAACGAAGCGCATTCCTAAGATCAGAGATGGGACCAAGCACTGTCAAGATCAAGACCAGGCAATATTGCCCTCAACGTTAAGACCACAGCCTACAGCTCAAAACTTGCTTATTGCTGGCTCACATGTGGACTTTCAGTTCAGTGGGCCTGCTTACAGACTGTACGTGTGCAGTTGCGTATTTCGTAAAACAAGAAGCAAGTCGGCTGGACACGAGTAGGCTAGTGTTATAACGTTACGAGCAGTCACAATACAATCACGAAACACAATATGACGACATGACTTGAGTCAGCAGTTAACAGTGTCGTCGCTGCTGAAGCTGACACAAGCAGTGGACTGTGGACATGACTGAATGCAGTTAGTGTCACTAAGCTGCAATCATCGTCGTTTGTTCGCTCAATCTACTGTTGCTAAATGCAAAGCACCGACATCAACGACCTCAAAGACAGGCGTGACGTACGTTTTAGCAACTAGTCTACTGTCTAAAAGCCATAGAGAAAATTATTTTTATTACACGGTATATGAAAACACATTAACTATAGCCAAATATGCACTGCTTGCGTCCTGCACAGTTGTGTGCAGGCGAGGCCACTAGTAGGCCTATGCTTTTTTAACATGAAATTTTATACCGGTACAGAGATTTGTTGCCAACGAAATTGCAAACCAGTGAAACTTTCTACAAGCTTCAAGACATGTCGTCTGGTCGGGTACAGTTTTTATCACATTTGACACTTTCTGAGAAAGTCCCGCCATCGGCGCCATGCATTTGCTTGCCCAGTAGAATCAGTGCATTCATGCTATATTAGCACAGATTGTGTAGACGGCCTGCGACTCTGTAGGTGCGTATTCTTCAACGATCATTAAGTACTGCACGAACAGCCAAACGGAGTTCACAAGAGGACTGGATATAGCGGACTGATGAGCAGAGCACAACTTCATGCCACCAAATATCACGAACACATTACTCTAACACTGAACAAAGTAAGTCGACTTCGGTCTATGATAAATAATAATAATATTATTATTATTATTGTCAGTAAATGTACACATTTAGTACAGATAATAACAATACATGCAATAATAATGAATATACATGCTGAGTATACAAAACACAGTCGAGAAGTTAATTACACTACCGGTATTGCAGAATTCAATGCTGAGTCAAGCAAATATCAACGGGAAGCTGCTACGAGAACACTTGCAAAAACAGAAAAACCAAGCTGTAGTTCAGTGCATGATAAATCTTGCCTGCAGCAGCACTCTACTGACATTCGATAGTTTAAATTTATGCACACTCGCTAGGTGTCACTAGTCAATACTTCTTTGCTACACTTTTTTGTTCTGCTAGTCAATATTGATTATCTGCATTATTCCAGTTATCTTGCTTTTGGTCTGAACTGGCCTATCGTCTATCAATAGACGTGACCTGAGAACGGTTACTGACAAACAAAGTTACAATGTTACAATCAAAAACAAAAACGTCGCCGGCCATCATTGCAGTGAGGTAAATATGACATAAAACACATGAAATACATGTACACTGCAAGTCAAAAAAAACAATTTTAATTTGAGCATAACTTTTGCAAATACTGTCCAATTTTAATAATTCTTTCACTGTTGCAGACAGAAATTATCTGCCCAAAACATGTAATTGAATTTGCGACTTCACCTATAGTTTGATGCTGCATTACCTTGAAAAATGAACAACACACTTCTTCACAGAAAGCTAAATCTGCAATGCATGCAGTAATTTCGTTGTTGTTACAAAGCAGGAAATTCTGGTGATATCTGTTGCTGCTTCACGACGTCACAATGACGTCATTCAGTGTTTTACCTGTTTACAGTGCCTGTTAATTTAGTCAACGTAAAATTATGGGGTTTAGCGACGAAGATAAGATTCTGATCAAAAACTTGCACGATTCAAAAGGGTACGGCACCAAAAAACTAACGAGTTTCCTAATAACATTGGAGCAAAAGTGGACTGTCATGTAGCGTCGTGTCTACCAGAGACAGACCAGAGAGAGTGAGCGTGGACGAATTGAAACAGTGGTTCATCGATGTCTGGTGCGGTCTTGAACATGAGGCTATTGACCAGTGGCGAGGAAGACTTCGAGCGCACGCATGTCCGTGCTAAAAGATAATGTTTTAAGTATAGCATGTGAACTGACAATGTTGATTTTGTACATATCTGTTACATTTAGTGCGACTTGTCTGACTGTTGATCTTTAATTACGAAATCATGCCAGCAATGTTGGCCAATACATTCTTGTTCATTTTACAAGGTAGTGCACTAGGAGATTTGGGGTGTGGTGGTATATTAGGGTATACTTAGTCGCAGTTAATTTTTGTCTGCAACAGTGAAAGAATTATTACAATTGGACAATATTTGCCGAAGTTATGCTCAAATGAAAAAGTCCAGTTTTTTGACTCACAGTGTAGATCATAATGCCACATCCATTCTGCCATTTGCCACTGTGCTAGCAGACAACAAATACCACAATTAGACACAAAACTATTTTACGTTTAAAAACGAAAAAGGTGTACAATTTGTAAGTACCGTAACAAGAATGCAGTTACGAGGCCAGCTGAGTAAAATACACTGACAACATACGTCATCGACGTCCGACACCAGTGTTATGACTGTTAGTGCAATACTAACTCAACTGCACAAATTAGAAAATTATACAGGGTCGGCCAAAAAACTGGAATGTTTTTCAAAGGTTGGTAGAAAAGGAGTCCATGCATGACACTGTTAAGATTTTATTAGCCATCTCTCCTTACATGACTTATAAAACTGGTCAAATGTCCGTCCGTCTGCACAGTGTCAACATTTTCAACATCTTATTAGGGCTCCGAGACCGCTGGACTCACGTCGATGAAACTTGGCATGGATATTTCGTGGGTCTGGGTACACAACTTCTAGGAAGCGGAATGTTGAATTTCAGCCCCTGCGCTGCATTGGACCACCCAGAACTTAGCCCGGTCGGGAGAGATGACCAACCTTGAACAGGGTGCTATCTCGAGTAAGATTCGGGTGTTGCACATCACCACATTTAAGTATACTATGCACAAGTTCAGTGAAACAATGCTGCACCAAAATAACAATCAACATAAGCAGTCATCCTGCTCATCTTTCCCGACCAGGCTACGTTCGGGGTAGATCCGCACGGCACAGCGGCCGAAATGCAGAATTCCGCTTGCTGGAAGTTTGAACCGACATTTAGCAGTTTCTTCTGTCTCTGTAAATATTGATTGCTTATTTATGTATTCGTTGTTGTTTACTTACTCGAACGACCGGAGTTCGGGGTGGCCCTTCATGGCGCAGGGACCAAAATTCAAAATTCCGCTTTCCAGAAGTTGTCCCCAGGGGCCCAGACTCATAAAATATACGTCAGAAGTGTCATCGACGTCAGCCCAGCAGTCTCGGAGCCTTACGGTTTTGAAAATGTTGCCACTGCGTGGATGGAGGGACGGTTGCACAGATGGACATTAGACCAGTTTTACTAGTCATCTTGGGAGAGACGACTAATAAGCAAAGACATGTAGATATGGCCAATGGGACAGCTACCTGTTGTATATAGAACTATGAATTACACAAATTCATGATTACATGTTCCTACTGCCAATTTACAAGTTAATGATACAAATGATGATATTAACAAAGCCTTCATTTCAAGTGGTTCGCTACGTGGCCCTATCACAAACTTGACAAAATCACATAAGTCTTTTGATCTCTCTATTCAACAGCTCATTCACTTACTTACTTATCTGTTACAAGCAACAGCAAAACCTGCCGAACACACAGTAGATGTTCACATGTACAAGTGTGCACAAAAACGTTCTTAATTACGTAGGTACATGTATTAGAAAAAGCAAACCAGCTGTTAGAAAACCACATAACAGAAATGACAAGAAGATTAAATGACGACGGAATCAAAGTCGAAACAACGAAACAAGTCGAACGACGTCGGTGATACTGTTATCAGTCCAACTACACATTGGCGGTCGGTCTCTATAAACTCCACCACATCAGTCCAGACATTTGCGGCACCACCAGTCCCCACTACCTCCTGTGCCATGCCCATTTGTTTATATTTTACCTATGCTATTGTCAATGAAGATTTGTTAACAATTCTCCTCAATGTCACAAAAAAGAAAATCATTAAACACAGTGTCCACGTCACACTGGCACCGACATAACATAAATGGGTGTAGTAAGGAGGCAGCTGTGACTGGTTTTAAACGTCTCGATTGATCCGATCAAGTTTATAAAGACATGCGTACTGTTGAGCTGAGTCAGTCTAACTCCTCCACTTTACACCAAGCACTCTCTTTCACATTTTGGCACTAGTCAAACACCAGACAACTAACAATCAGATCAGGAATGATGGTATACAGAGTTACTGGCATGTGGCTGTCCACTGAGGCCACTCAGCGGCTAAGCAATGATGACGATGCAGTGTATATCGTATAATGAACACAGTGGCAAGTAACAGTGCTGGAAAACAAAACACTGCACCTGACAACACAGTCTCACATTTGGACAAAACAGACATTACAGATCACGTTTTGTCCATCTCACATTTTGTCCAAATTTGTATTATACAGTCGACAACATTTAATCTACAGACGAGTCAAAAAGCGAAGTGATTGTTCTGTGTCTGTCATTAATGTCTGACACATCAATTTCATTTTTTTGCTCATTTTATGTTAAGATTTTTATTCAGCACCAGTTTCCAGTCTTGCAATCAGTGCTTGAAAGTATAGCAAGCAACAGTTTCCAGTCTTGCAATCAGTGCTTGAAAGTATAGCAAGCACCAGTTTCCAGTCTTGCAATCAGTGCTTGAAAGTATAGCAAGCAACAGTTTCCAGTCTTGCAATCAGTGCTTGAAAGTATAGCAAGCAACAAACTCGATGCAAGCATGCACACAAAAACGACCTTGCGTAACAATGGTGCAAGCTACATAAGCTGAAAGCACACAAAAAGAACTGACAAAAGCTTCACAAGACCAAAAAAACAAGAACAGAAATGTATTATGCTTTTTTAAGCAGACAATGTAAATGTCAATAGGAGCTGTCAATATGGCAAGTTTTTGTGTGCATTGCAATACGGTTGTATGCGCTGCTTGCATACGTTGCGTTGACTGGAAACCAGGCTTTAGACCGAGTGAGTCAAGGACTTTGAAAAACATACCAACATATCAATGGCAGTAATTTCGTCCAAAATTTTGACTTTTGTGATTTCTTTATCTGAGCTGAATTTCACGATATTGTCCATTTTTAGTCAATAATGAAACTTTGTCACGTCAGGTGCAGCTGTAATTATCTGTCACATCACATAAGTAGACAACAGCTACACTTGATTCGTTATTCACACTCAGCTACACTTGATTCGTTATTCACACCGAGACTAGAATGAGGTCAAAACAATGTTCAAAACACACAAACGCAGAGTTGATGCCACGCCAGACTTCAGGTCTGTGAAAGACGATGCACGCTCAGTTTCACATGCTTCCGGTTGCACCCTTGAACCATCCAATCACGCAGAGACAGTCAGAGGGCTGTACCAAATACCATAGCAACCAGAGACAGTCACAGGACTGTACCAAATACCGTAGCAACTGGAGACAGTTAGAGGGCTGTACCAAATACCGTCACAACTGGCTACGCTGCACTGGCGCAGTGGTTAATGCACCGGTCTCATCAGTGCAATCTGGGTTCAATTTCCACCGAGAGTACACTACACTGTGTTTCAAGCAACAAGCTCAGCTGTCACAGAGAGACTGCACGATGCTTCGCGTCACTGAATATTTTGCAAGTTACTCAAGATCACTCAAGGTCATTCGAAATGACGCCCTTGAGAAGGGCGTAAGTCTGTTAGTTATTCATTGTAACTATGTCTCTAATCTCGCACCGTCTGAGATTTTCAATTCAAGGTCATTAAAAATGTTAGTTACTCACCGGTGGTGTCATGAAGGGCATATGGCTCGGCTGCTTCAGTGTACGAGAAAAAGTGGCACCTAACAGGTGGACACACGTCAACCATCTAATGTCGGAGTGCAATGGCAGCATCGTTGAGTATATATCACCTGAGACAGCTCGGCTGAGATTTCACATTCAGCTGCACTCTACTGCAATCCACTTCTTCTTCTTCTCGTATGCGTGTCATTTACCATAATTGGTCAGCCACGAGACAGCGTCCTCATCCGCAGAGTGTAGCCGAGATAAGCCACCATCCAGTTTTGTCAGGGGACAGGATTCGACAATGTGAGACATCGTCTGGGTCTCGCCACAAAGACACAGATCAGTGTCTGTAAGTTGCCATTTCCTTCTGCAGGCACCGCAATCCACTGTAGAGTGCTAACACTTTATACATGTCAGATTTTCAACTCCGTAAAAGAGCACATAAACATTTTTATTTACATTATTTACTACAGATCTATATTTTACTATATATATCTATAAGCCGACAGCAGTCTGCACGGTGTACATATTCTTGTAATGTAATGTTGTGCACAAAGTAATGTCAATGCACGAGTAGCCAATATTCTACACAGTGTACAGTCAAACTATAACTGCCAAGTGTACTCTGACAGTGCAGCAGATCCGATTGTATCTTACCAGTGCTTGCAGAAACTGGTTAAATAATGTAAAACCATGTTTTGTGGCATCAAATGTTAGAACTGGTGCATATTTATTGTTTACGCTAACAAGACGTCGTAGTAATACAACAAAATGCACTCACTCAGTGCAGTAAACAAAGTGCAGCGACGAGTGTCATCAACTTGGGACAGTCGGACTCTGTTGACCACACTTGATGGTTGTACTGCTGACAACATGCCAAAGTCGTAGTAATACGTGAACATGCACCAGAATTCTAAAAGTGAGACCGAGATGCCAGGTTAGGGGGTCATGCTAGGGGGTTAAAATGGTACATTGAATTCATTGTGTAGGATTTCCTATTAGCGATCTACAGCAATTATAGGCCTCTCGACGTGCCGTATAGCCACAAGTCACCATCCAATGGCCAACCAGCCAATGATATCATGACACACAACATGCACGTCTCATTACAGTGAGTGAGGCTCATAAAAACAACAATAATCATGACAATAATAAGTTAACTACACTGTCCGGTATTTTGGTACAGCCCTACGACGAGGAAGTTTAAGTTAGACATGTACAATCTCTGGTGAGTCTGGCTCATGTGGCCGAGGTCCGAGGTTCCACGAGGCTAGTCTGACGTCCCATCCAGCAGACATCAGAGCTTCCTTGCACAGTTCCACATCTTTACTGCTGCCACTCATCAGCTGCCGTAGCAGCAACAGTTTTATTGCATTGTCCACGTCCCAGCTTGTCTCAGACAGAGCATACAGCCGCTCCTCACAGCTCACCTGAACACAGTCAGCATCATCATCATTGTCATCGTCATCATCAATCATCATCATCATCATCATCAATCATCAGTCATCGTCATCGTCATCGTCATCATCCTCATCATCGTCATCAATCAATCATCAATCATCGTCCTTGTCGTCGTCATCATCATCCTCCTCGTCGTCGTCGTCATCGTCATCATCAATCAATCATCAATCGTCGTCCTTGTCGTCGTCATCATCCTCCTCGTCGTCATCCTCATCCTCCTCGTCGTCGTCATCGTCATCATCAATCATCATCATCATCATCTTCACCACCATAACCAACCACTGTCCAGACACAATTATGGCCACACCCACGACGCTCAACCAGCAGTGTCAAAGCTATGACGGCAGTCAAATATGCAGTTAGACAGAGATATTTGTGCAGCAGTGAGAACTCACATCACTAACGACTGTGCTCATCAGCTGCAGGTCTTCTGTAACTTGTCGACCAGAAGCACTGCACAGTACAAACGACTGACAACATGACTGTAGATGTTTAACATATACACTGTGTTTCAAAAAAAAGTTCACCCTTTTGCTTTTCGCAATGACTAAGTCAGATGTTGACCGATTTCAATAATATTTGGTGGGAATGTAGCTGAGTAAATTTGCAGCAAACTGGTGT
>Ga0209149_1002661_pt1 | contig 10184 bp, 8 predicted proteins | sample WorMetTyACAVOLI2_FD_187423 | JGI IMG/M metagenome (GOLD analysis project Ga0209149, IMG submission 187423) | Marine gutless worms symbiont microbial communities from Max Planck institute for Marine Microbiology, Germany - Olavius algarvensis... ... | reverse complement strand
CTGCAGAAGGAAATGGCGACTTACAGACACTGATCTGTGTCCTTGTGGCGAGACCCAGACGATGTCTCACATTGTCGAATCCTGTCCCCTGACAAAACTGAATGGCGGCTTATCTCGGCTACACTCTGCGGATGAAGACGCTGTTTTGTGGCTGACCAAATTATGGTTAATGACACGCATACGAGAAGAAGAAGAAGTATTCAGTTGAAACTGTCTGTATCTCGTACCATTTCTGAGCCATTCAGCGTCAAAGAATGGAGTGACCTTGAAACCGAGGGTAGGGATCGTTCAAAGTCATTGAAAATGGCGCCGTCTGATAGAATTATGATATTGATAGACAATATGACTTTTTATTGGTCCGCTATTGTAAATATAGCTATCTTGTACCGTTTTTGAGTTATTTGACGTTGAATAATATCGTGATCCTGAAATCTGGATTGGGGTCACTCAAGGTCATTGAAAATGGTACCATTCGAAAGCTTGGGTGTGATTTCCTATTCGAACTATGGCTCTATCTTGCATCAGTTCCGAGATAAAGCGAGATATTGGTCGAAAATCCTGATTTTTTCCCTACACACTTGCATTCGACGCCCCCGTTTGGAGGTCCCCGTCGGAATATTTCCACCCCGTTTGGTGTTGAAAACTGAGGATAAGTATAACCGTTTAGACACAATACCGGCGTGTGACAGACGGACGGACGGACATCTTGCCACCTGCCACGGCATAGTCAGCGCTATGCATACACTTCGCGCGGTAAAAAATGCTTCAATATCGTTGACGGTCAGGACTCCCGTGGGCCCCACTGAAGAAATTACGACGCTCCCCTCGTCTCCTAATTGGCCAAGGGGAAAGGTGAAGTGAGGAGAGGAAAGAAGGAAAGGCGAAGGAACGTAATTGGCGAAGGTCTGCTTCATCACGCATCACTGGATACCCACATGATGCCAATGACAGTGCTACTTCACTGGCTGAACTTACTTCAGTACGTGACGGACTGTCAAATATTACTCTTTCCGATGGTATGGTAGTAAGTTCACGTATGACAATGTCTGTGATGTGGTTGTGTATTTTTCGTTGTTATAATTTTTTTCGTTATGCTATTTTTACTTTTTTTCTTACACTTTATTTTTCCTGTACTTATTGTACGATTATTCATAATAAATGAAAAAATAATAGCTTGTATTCTGGCTTATCTGTAAAGCTATTTTGCATTTTGTTGACCACAGTCTATGTCTGCATGCACGAATTAACGATATTAATAATGCGAGTAATCAATTAAAATTTTAAATATTAATTTTTGTCGTGCACCTGCTATGCATGTACGCGATGTAGCGATAGGCGACGTGACTGTGTCTGTCTCTCCGTCTGTCACACGCCAGTATTGATCCAAAACTAGGATCATGGTGTTTTCAGCGTCGCGTAGCCGAGGGTTTTGACCAAATTTCGTACCGTAGGTCACAGCGGAACACACAGAGCGAGGGCTCCAAACGAGACTGCAGTGGGTAAAAACGGCTAAAAACGCAGGTTTTCCACCAATAGGCTAAACCATTACATCTCGGAAACGATAGAAGATAGACATATAGTTATAGGCATATAGTTACAATGGAAGACTAATAGGAAATCACATGCGTGCTTTAGATTGCTACCAATTTCGATGACAATGAACGACCCTAACGCACCACCTTATGTTATAATAGCTTTTTGAAACAAATGCACATAAACCAGGCTGTTAAGACCATACGAGTACGCGGTAGGGGTGACCAGGGCTTCACTTGTAACTGTGCTGTTATCATGGCTTAGTTCTGTATTGGTGAAGTTGCTAGAGCTAAGCCATTATACCTTTTATACGTCTGTAGCTGACTGAAAGACATAACTGTTTGGACATGTATAGTGGTGTGTGTATAACAGATTGACGACCAGCTGCAACTAATCGCCGACGACCTACGCAACGATGTGCTGTCGACGCCGCGGCAGCAAGCCACCTCTACCGGCACAGCGTCGACGTCGGGCGCGGCAGCTGCTGCCTCGGCGACTTCACGCCGGTCCAACAGCAGTGACGATCGACGTCGACGAAAAGGCAAAGTCGGCAAAGCGAAGTCAGCCAAGAGCGGGCGGGGGAAGGACCCAGATGGTTCCAACTGGCAGTTGAAATCGGCAGCTGAGAGCGGGCCGGAGAAGCAGACAGTAAAACCGGCCAACAACGGCATGGTTAGGCCTAGCAGTGAGCATGACAGCACCAAGGACTCGGTGATTCCAGCAGAACATATGAACGGACATGCAGTTAAGGTTAGCGACGAAGAAAACAAAGGTGGGCAAGGGCAGTCGCTGGCAGAGGTCAAGAAACGCCGCTCAACACACCATCAGAACATAAGTAATGGTCTGAAGGCAAACCACGGCGACTGGCTGACTTCAACATCCGACGTTCCTAAGAAGTCAGAATTTGTCGCCGTGGACAGCACTGTGAACATAAAATTCAAGAATAACCAAATACGACGATGTGTCCTGATGTAGCTGAACAATCACACTTCGACCGGTCTTCCATTACTGCAGTCCGGGACGTTTAACCCACCTTAACTTGAAGTCAAAACCCAATCACAATCCTAAATTTAAATTTGAGCCTAAAGCCTATCCTTGGCCCTAAACCTTGATACAGGATGATATACAGGATGAAGTAACTGAGAACCGAAGTGGTCGACCTCAACATATATGTCTATGTGCGGAAAAATTACTGCACTTTGTGCTCTGTCGAGATCTGTTTACTGTAAGGTCACGTTAAAGAAGGCAGCCAAAAATTAATGTTAAACGAGGTAACTAATTTCTAAATAGGGATGCTAAAACTGCAGGAACAGAAAATTCAAGAAAAGGGCATAAGACTGTTAAATGTGGTAAAGCCTAAAATCTCTTGCAACCAATGTTGCAGTGCTTGTCTCGGTTTTTTTTGTGTCAAATCTATAAGTATGTAGTATATTTATATGTGACCTCGTGCACACGTAGTATTTTACTACGACTAATGTAGTTTTCTATGAATGTGTTGTAACCAGGGGTTAAATTCAGCCGGGGTCTGAGACAAGGCACCTCACAGGGCAGACCCGCCACCTCAAAGATGAGATCCACCACGTACTGTCCGAGACCCGGCAGCTAAAACACGAGACCCAGCCACCCAGCGACCCATCATAGATACATCCGTCGCACTCGCAATATATAGCTGCCGTTATATGTTGACATGAGTGAGATCAGAAAGTTGCGTAAATTCTTAGTCGAGTTCCGTAATAACCTATTCTTCCTGAAGTCAGAGCAAGTTTACTCACTAGTTACAGACTGAATTCTCGCCCATCAACAGCGTCATCATTATGGTTTTGTATTGCATAAAACTGCTCGTCTTTTAGGCATTTTATACAGCTTGTCACATTGTTTTTTGCTGTTCAGCGAAAATACTGAATAATGCAGTAAACAGTAATCATTATGCACAGCTTGCTTTGTGTACTTATTTAGTATTAAATGCTTAATCTGGGTTAGTTCTGAATGGGGTTAAAATTCATTCTGGTCATCCCAGGTCTGAGAGCTGGCACCTAAATGTTCAGCCTGGCATATCTGAGTGCTGAACATCTAGAGACCCGCCACCTCTGGATAAGCAATTTAACCACTGGTTGTAACATTCATTTTACATACAAAAACACTAGTGTTATATGTGCTGCTATCCTATTATGCAAGTCTAATTAAACATTCTGCATTGTGAAATTTCATTCACTTTATTACGGGTGACATGGTAGTGTTTATTACCGTTATAAGTGCTGGCTAGTCAAGTCTTCTTGCCATCATGTTATTTGTGTCACAATTGACACACAACAAATAAATCTTGTTCATCAGTTAACTGCAATGAAATAGCTCTAAACCAGCATTTGACAAAAAACCGGCAAAAGAAGCAAGCAGTTGTTCAGCAAAGAGACAATACCATTGCGCATTACCACAACATTGTATTAACATCTCATGTATAGCATAACTGACATGCTGACGACAGTGTGCCATGTGTCCTGGCTGGCGGCTGAATGGCAACGCCCACAGTGAGCTGTACCTGAACAGTTACCAGCATGGGCTTTGGTTCAAATCCTAGGTCTGACCGGATAAGTTGTATCAGGATTATGAGTGTACATTCTGAGGACAGGTTTGACAGTGAGAAGTTATCATAAAATGTCACTTCTAAGTGACACATTTCAGGATGAGGGACTCAGTTCCATTTGCCGGATACATTGACAACAAAGAGGCCTTGGGTCGATCATAGTGACGTTCGCAATTCTTTAGTAATAAACATGAACCACAAGTGTTAATAATGCGTTAATGCACAGTTAACTGCTGCACAGGTTAATCACAACACATCATCCATCACTGGTGCAGCATCAGAAACTTGCTTCGTTCCTTCATAAACTGCTGCCAGCATCAACACACTCAGGTTACCCAGTCTCGATGCATTCACAAGTTACCCAGTCTCATATGTCACTAATATAATACACAAAGTACAACATTTGTATTCTGCGAGTTGATACACATACAGCAATTGTTATCAACAAGAAATCCGCAATGTAAAATAGTTTGTTTTCACATTAATCACATTCATACTGATGAACATGGAACACAAATACTACATGACTTGCTATATGGCACCACAGCACAAGTAACAAATATCTCATTAAACCGTACCTAACAGTAACTGTCAACAAATCACAAACTAAAATTTTCATAACTGCGGTAATGCAGAGAAGTGTACTAACATAGTTTAACCCTTTAATGGACACAGGTAATTACAGTGCCACATCGAATAGTATAAAGTTGGTACACTGGCCATTGATGGGTGGGCTGTTACATTTGGTACAGCGAGGAGGGAACTGGGCGGGAGCCCACCCATCAATGGCCAGTGTACCAATCACCGCATCGCTGTATAATGGCCCACTGCTCTGCGGTTTTAAAGTGTCCGTTAAAAGGTTAAGTGGAAACCTGTTACAATGCATTCACAAGTCTCATGACAGAAACAACAACAAGTTCTACAATGTGTTCATATGACAGGATATTACGTTGATATCATATATAGTCGGAATAGAAAACAAAGACCATACCTATAACAAAACTACTCATAAAACTAATAGTAAAAGTCATTGGTTCGGTGGAACGCAACCACAACAAGTGTCATGCAGTTCAACAATTACGATATGAAGTTAATAGTTATGATAGATCAACTAAATCTGCCTTGATATACCGGCTACATTCAAGGACTGCATTTCACGAAACAATTTCGTTACAGGAAATTTGGAGTCATGGCATTTTAGTTTGGCATTCATGACTGCGGAAAAGAAAAAGGAACTGTTCCCTATTTTTTTTATCGCATGTTGCAATGGAACAACTGTCGTCACCCATTAAAAAGTTAATGGTTATTTTTATACCAATAATCAGTATGTTAGGCCAGATAACAACATTTTAAACATGCAACAAGGGGTCAGTTTTTTTACCCACAGTGCACATATTGTTAGTTAGCCTAGTGCAATTACTGTTAACAGTACAAGCACGTAGCACATGGACACAACAGGCCAGCTGACACCATCTGTACTTACCCTAGCTACTGTATTAATGAACAGATATCACAACAAATCTTATTCAGAATCTTTGCAATATCCTTCCAACCACAGTTTCTAACGCGTGTTGCAAATAATTTTTGCAACAAACAAGTCACGGGATATACAATAATGAAAAAAGAACTCGATGTTGATACTCTAACCACTAATATGGCAGTATACTACTTACTACCTGACTTTGTTACGATAATAGTGCCATTATATTTACATTTTTGTCAATGAAAATAGTTACATAAAAATGACAAAATTGCCATCAACCTTTGCATACAAAAAGAAGGGTTACAGCACCAAAAGTAATTTTGAAAACTTCCTTACATGCTACAGCCATATTTGGTGCCGTACAAACTGGTGCATTAAATTGATCAACTTAGCATATAAGTGACGTTGCATTGTCAGACAACATACCTCTCACGCAAGTGACAACACTGAAACTGCTGAACTTGACTATTTATTGTATTTATCTCTACTACAACATTTCAAACGTTCAGCTTAATCGGCTCTAACAGATTCAAAACTCTCGCTCGTGCTGTTGTTGAGAAACCTAAACTCATATCACTCCCATTCTTAAGTCTCTCTGCAGCTTGAAGTTAATCAATGTACTGAATACAAATTCCTCTCTCTCTCACCTACAAAGATGTTACTATCACTCAACCCACCTATCTTCACAACGTTAACTCTTTCAACCCTTTGCAGTACCCGTTGTCACCCTTTATCAACCATCAACCATCTCTAGATTGAAAATCACAGATCACTCAGTTAGATATGCATCACCTGTCTTTGGAAACAACTTCCAAATTCATTTCCCGCACCTACGAATAACATTTTTTTGTGTTACATATGGCACGTTATAAGTTTTTATATTGTATTGTATTTCTTCAGCCTGACAAGTCTTGTCCTGATTCACTTCTTCATGCACTTGTCAGTTCATCTTATTCATCCTCACGACACTCACCATCCATTACTCCCTCCTGGACTGCCTTCATGGATCATCAAACTGGACCAGACTCATCATGCTCATAGGTTTATTTCTTCGTTAACTTTCTGTTTGGTTCCATGTGACAGAGTAACTATTAGCACCAATTTTTAAATATCTGTTTCTCTGGAACTGTTCTACAAGTTTTGTCGACACACGATACAAGCACAAATGACCGTGAATCAACACGCCCAATAGGACATTTAATTCTAATAATACCAGCGGTAGTTACAGTGATTTCTATCCGAGTGTCACTTCAAATGATACACAGCATATATGCTAACAGTGTGTGGCTACAAAAGAGACTGAACACAAACTTGCACCACTTCGACTCAGCCACTGGCATGAAAACTGGTAACATCTAAACCAGCAGTGAAGAAACTCGTATTTACTCATTTGACAGCCAGCAATATACCAGCTGCTGCCGATAGGACATGCGAGAAACTTAACGCAATGTCTGTACATTACGTGCATGCCTTATTGTGACAACATAAGCAGAAAGTGAATATTTGACAGTCAGATCTGACAAAGTTTGCACAATCGCCAGAAAAGACAAAAGACATAATCTTGTCATATATGACGGCTCTGTCTGTAGAGATATCAGAGTGAGCAGGGCTGTCATGGCTGTCTAAATTTGGCAAAATATGAAACTTAATTTCACTGCTAACATTGTCACTTGTTCACCCTAGCTACAGGATGCACATCCATCACAGCATGTCTGCAGCGTATAATCAACAGCTAGCCACTTCGGCAACGTTCTTGAGAAGATTCTGAAGCATTCAGCAACACGATTATATCAGATACTGAGGTTTATGGGACTAGTTCTACACAAGCATACGAGCACTATATAAACATATCATATCAACGAATGCAACTGGCAATAAGTACAGTAACAACACTGCTGCGTGAACTGCGTCTTCTTCACAATCTAAGCTTTGCTACTCTTACAGCCATCCTGTTATTAAATAGTTTGTTTTTCAATGACAAAAATGTGGCAAGCATACAGACTAGAAAGCACAGAAGATGCCACATACATATTCACAAAATATGCAGGTATCACAAAAACCAAATAATGGATATGTCCACAACTAACAACTGCACCCAGAAAATTTCCCATCATCATCATGCAAACTGTATTTACTGATATTTACTGAACCATATCAAACATAATGTATAGTGTTTTAGTTACAGCAAACTGAGTTAACACATTGATAAATACTGTCAAGTATACATAGTGTGTCATCTTTGTTAAACAACAGTCAGCTGTTTGTTGTCAATCGCCTGCAGACTAAGTGACGTGACGCCGTCGCTGCAGAGCCAGGCAGTAAAAGTCGTCTACTACTCACACTCTTCTTTACCCTCCTCAGGGACTTCCATGATGCAAGACGACGCATCGCTGTGTGTCCCGCGACTTGTCTGGCTGCGCAGCGTGTCGCCGCCGCCAGCATCACGATGGTCTGGCGTCAGTGAACTGCGAGGATCCAACAGTGGTGCCGCTACACAACACACATCCACTATACGCCTGCATCTAGTTGTATGGAAGTACACTTCATAATGTCGACGATGAATGGCCGAAGCCAAGCAGTAGTGACGGCATTTATATAGACTGACTGATATAGCCTTATGATTGCAGATATGTTTTTATTTATCACACGATCAAAACGGACTCAATTATGATAAATATTGGCAATATATGGATCACAATAAAATTATGTATTGATGCCTAATTGTATTGTCATTTGCTTGAAGCCATCTGCCATTTAAAGGCATGATACGTATAAGTCCCAAATAAACTGAATTATTTTTTACAACTTTAAAAGCGTGTTTGAGATGGAAAACAAAAACAATTAACTGGGACGCTACTCTTAAAACATCAATGAAATCGCGTACGACTTTTAAACTCTCATAGCACATCCTTACACCCACCTGTTTTTCGAATGCGGGTTCTCAGTGAAACAACGTGTCACATTACTGTCAAGTCTTTTCCCAGATACGGCTAAAGTACACGAAGAACCCGGGCTCAACTTCAATATATTTAAGGCTCCATGCCTGATCAAGGATTCTGTTCGTTAATTTTTTTTCTTAACCACAGTAATTTAAAGCATGAGAACATAGAAACAGTTGATCCAAAAGCACAAGACTGTTCTCCATTCAGTGAATACTGCATCAAATGTGTATGTGTCATACTCATGGCCTGGCCATGCTTACCTTGGCTTCATCACCTGCAGTTAATGGAGGGGTCATGGGCTATAGTGGCTCATGTTGAATGGGGTATGAAAAAATAGAAATTTTCGATCAATATTTTGTTTTATCTTCGAAAAGATATGGCCATAGATACAACCAATCAATCAATCAGAAAAGGATTAAAGTGACCAAAGTAACAAATGTTACTGCGAGACCACTAATGTGGACAAGACTAATGAAGACAAATAGAAAATTGTATGCAATCTGTCGAATGGTGCCCTTTTTCAATGACCTCGAATGACCCCTAACCCAGATTTCAAGGACATGCTTATTGTACATATATGTGCACAGGGCTAGAAAAGCTAAGATTGTACATACCTTCACTAGTAAGACTTCCATGCATTGAGGATGACTCTAAACTGCCGGCAGTTGCTCTCTGAGATGCCACAATTGACGGGTTTGATGCCATCGAGTCATACGTGTCGACAGTCACCGACGTGGACGTTGCATCGCTGGCAGCAGCGTTCATGGTGTCCATTGACCCAAACACCATACTGGACAGATTGTTGGACGCTGTGGTGATGATGGAGTTGCGACGGTTGTCACCTGACGTTGCTGACGACACCGGTGTGTCACTCCTCACCGGGCGAACGCTCGGGAGCGGCCGGTAGTCGGCACTGCGGCTAGATCGGCCAGATGACGTGCGACTTCCACCATCGATGTAGTGAGAAAAGCCATGAAGGTGCAACATTCCACTACCACCACGGATGGCTTCTTCGTAGCTTGGCAACGGAGCCTGCAAAGTCACGTTGCGGATGTCGTCGGCAAATGCGATCAGTGCAAGACGATCGTGCTCAGTTATGTCACGGCCTTGTATAGGATATGCAGTGACTGACCCACCACCGGGAGCTGACGGGGGACCACTAGGCAAAGCCGGAGAACAGACTCTGGCACTGTGAGGTTTCAGGCGGCGCTGCAGTGCAACGGCCAACATCACAAGAACGAGGAGTCCAAGAACGGCACACGATGATGACACCACAACTGTAACTGTGTTTGTGCTCAGATGGCTGAGATATGGACTACTGACGACAAAGTCAACTGCAAAAACCACCCACACAAACACATTACTTCATACCAGTATTGGGTGCGTCACTCAAACAGTACCAATAAACATGTTATGCAACGCTGCTGGCTGCACAACAGAAGAATTATCTTTGTTTAATGTAACAAATAATAAAACAGTTCAAAGCTTAAGAGCTTATTACACCGCATCACTACAATCTCTGGAAGTCGGCTCAGGTGGTCAATTCTCACCTAGTGTGTGACCCCACAATCCGGCAACCAGGTTTCGACCTCCCTCGGCAACAGTGGTCTCTGCTGAACCGTTTTCGCACGGAACAGGGACACTG
>Ga0209149_1002660_pt1 | contig 10186 bp, 5 predicted proteins | sample WorMetTyACAVOLI2_FD_187423 | JGI IMG/M metagenome (GOLD analysis project Ga0209149, IMG submission 187423) | Marine gutless worms symbiont microbial communities from Max Planck institute for Marine Microbiology, Germany - Olavius algarvensis... ... | reverse complement strand
AACAATAATCATTAAATAAATAATAATAATAATAATATTTAGTAAAGTCAACACGTGCCGTCAAGACCATTGACCTGTAGTACCTCGACAATTGTGCCCATCGTGCACGCTTCTGTGGCGGAAAGCTATAGAAATTACATTTCTCTCTTTTGCTGTTACCACCGGAAATGCGTGTAAAAGCAGATTTATTTTGATAATTCCATTTCCGCTTACGGCCCCTATATACCCTAGCAACTACCATAGCAACCTGCCTAGCAACCGAGCCCCCTCCCCTGTGTGTGTCTGTCTGTGTGTGTGTGTCCGTTACACTTTCTGTCAACTCGTCTACAGGTCAGACCCCTCAACAAATTTTTACAGTTGATAGCTTAAATGACGCGGATTTACGCAAGGATGTGCCTTTTGGGGGTCTCGATGATAAATAATCAACATTTATGGGTCCAAAGTCCCCCAAAACCTCCATTTTAGGGGCCCGAATAGGCATTTCAAGCCAAATATGCGAAAAATTCAAATAGCTATATCTTCAGAATTCAGATCTGTGTAGGCCTATCAGATTGACATGAATTTGACAGGCAGCTGCGGCCAGAAACAGAGACTTCATGGGTGGTCTCGTATGGTGATAAAACAATTCCAAGATGGCGGACAGCCACCATTTTGAAAATCGTTATATCGGCATAGGCCCATCAGCGAAAAATCATCCGCTTTCGATGAAATTTTGTACACAGCAGCAGATTTTGAACTGGGTGAACGTCACGTGATCAAAAATGAAAAAAAGTTGCATTGGACAGACTCCGAGTTCGACAGAACGTACTTCTTGTTTTTCAGTGTCATCAGCAAGCGTAGTAATAGTCATGGCGTCGTGGTCATCGAATAGTTATTCCGCTTGCGCCGAAGTGACCAAAAAGCGGTAAAACGTGACGGGAAGTTTCTCGATCAGGGGTAAATGTAGTCAAACTATCCATTCCGGACAAAATAATTTGTTTTAGAATTTCGAAAAGCTGCCTTGTTTCTGCACACGGGCCGCCGACACATGGGCCGATTCCGAAAATGGTTAAATGTGTTGTTTCTGACACCGAGAATTTAATAGGGGACACAAAAAAACGAAAAAGCTCTTTTCTAAGTACACTACCAGTGACATTATAGGCAAACATCTTGTGCTGCGGTTTGGTGACGATAAGTTTAGCGGTCTTTTCAAAAAGTGTTCAAAAATTAAAAAGGAACGTCGTTACGTCGGTAAAACATAAGCTATACCGCTTGGCGTTGAAGCGCGGCATAAATAAGCTTGAAGGTTTATCAGAGCCTCAAGACAGAATCGTCGAGCATCAGTTTCTGGGAGGATTGCCAGACGCTGACTGGACACAAACGACACAGCTTCACCGACTGCTGCTCGTGAGACGAGACAGCAACGAGTGACAGCGCCTGGCTGTGTCAGCGGCTCACGTCTCCGTGGATCTCCGCCATCACACCGGCCGGCCCGGCGTCGTGCACTGCTGCTGCTGCATTAGCGCCAAACTACGACTGTGTCAGTCAGTGTGCGCGTCCGTCGTCCAGACCAGCTTCTGCTCCACTCCGCTCCGCTGCTGCTGCTGCTGCTGCTAGTGGCCGAGTAACGGTGGTCCGTACGGAATAGTTTCATCACTGCTTCTCCGCTGAGACGCAAAGCTCATCTTTCTTCATTTGCACGTCTACGTTTTACCGGTAGGAAAAGATTTTCGTTCTTATGAAGCTGTGTTGCGTGATGTATATTCACATAATAACAGCAATAATCATAGTTCATGTAGAAATAGGATTAGCAGTAGTAGTGAAATAGTAATTTAATTTAATATTTAAGCCAAAAGGCATATAATAAATTATAAATCAATGCTGTCAAATTCGATTAGGCCTAAGTGTTTAGCCTACATGAATTTATAATAATGATAACAATAATACACTGCGTCACAAAAAACCGGACCGCTACGATTACTATGACATAACTTCACCAATTCACAGTATTTACTAATTATTTTTGGTAAAGAGAGACCTTATTCTATTCTCAATTCATTAAGTTAAAAAGTTTTTAAATTGGCTTAGAACCAGCTGCGTGGTTGCCATAGCAACAGTAGCGACTTGACGGTCTGTTGTCTTAAAAAACCGGACCCTACGATATTTGGACATAACTCGATCAAAAGTTCTCTAATTTAAATAAAATTTCGGAGATAAATCACAAAGTTAGAATACAGTTGTGTTTGCAGCAAAGTACCAGCTGAAGCGAGTTACCGTAGCAATCCGTAACTGCGCGTCATTACACAGTTTATGCTGCCTTATGAACTGAAAAGGTAAACCTTTAAACAAACAGTGTTTCTATAGGAATAATAAAACGCTTCGCGGTATCAACAGTTACAACACGTGTTCGAATGCCGTGTATCGGCGTTGACACAGCACAATTCGTTTTGTCACTCTTTTATTGCCCTGTCGATGATAATTTCCGTTCGAAATCAGCGCAGAAATCTGCTGTTCAGGTGTGTGTATGTCAAGTCGCTGCTGTTGTTATGGAAATCACACAGCTGGTTTTAAGCCAATTTAAAAACTTTTTATGATAGTCAATGGAGAATTGAATAAGGTATCTCTGTGCCAAAAATAATTAGTGAATTTTGTGAATTGGTGAAGTTATGTCATATTAATTGTAGCGGTCCTGTTTTTTTGAGACACACTGTAATAATAATGCATCTGTATAGGCCTAGCGCCTTTAGGTCCGAAGATAGGCCTACAGAGGCGCTCATATACAAAACTGCGCTGCGGCGGGGGCTTTAGGTTTTCACCTTGTCCGTCCGTCCCGTTGTCCATCCCGTGCCAACATTCGCTCGCCCGCGGTGCGAGCCGCGCTGGCCGTAAGCCAGCCACGATGGCCGTATAGCGCATCACGCTCTTCGTGCTGGCGAGTCCATTCCTGAGCCCGCCTTCCCGCGCAAAAAATGGAATAGTCCGTAGAGCGGGCAATAAGTCTATTATACAGCAATGATGCTACTAAACTTCGTAACAGATACATCAGTTATAGTCAGGCCTAAATGCCTACAAAATTATGAATGGGACTGTTTTGTTTTAGTGTGCTTTTTGTGTAGGCTGAATGTATAAACTATGTATATACAAGAATATAATTACCTCAATCCAGCAGTAGCCGGCGAGGTGTTGATTTTGGTAGTCTGTGTTTGTTTGTTATTAAGATCATGGGAAAACAGTTACAGCAGCTGTAGTCGTGAAACTTGTAGAATAGACAGCAGTAATAATGGCATGATGTCAGTAAACGTTCAGTGCCAAATTGTGCCAAAACTCAGATCACTGGGCTAAAAAAATCCGAAAAGGAATGGGAACGTCAACTAACGAATGTCGATGAAGCGGCCCGAGAATGTCGTGCTCTACTCTGCTTGTTATGCGAACATCTCGTGAGCCATTCGTGACCCTTTCACCAACATAATCAGCTACCGTTGCTGTTGATACGAAACTGTTGAGACGAAACTTGGACATTTGTCATTACTCAACCATCGTGAATACAGTGATGATGCGCTGGACGCTGTACAGACCGAACTATAATCTAACAGCGCAATTTTATGACAACTTACTTATCGCTGTGTTGTTGAAGTTTGTTGTTTTGTCGTCATTCTATTCTAATGTTAAATACGATGCACACGTATTCCGCGATAGGCTAGGTAGTTTACCGCAGTCAACGTGCTGTACCTGTCGTAACTTATTGGGTGCCTTTTCGTCTTATAATTCAGTCTAGAGTGAACGGTAGACGATGAACAAGATACGGCTGTTGAATGGGTCTCAGCTTCTAGCTGCAGTACTTAAAGGCAGCAGCAGCATACAGCTGCACAAATCACAGGTGTATTCTCAACTGCAGTACTCTTCTCGCCGACGGCATAGAATGCGTCCGCGTTGTCCGACTTTCGCAGCGTGAGCATCATTAGACACGGCTTTCAGCTGCAGCAGCAACCGTATCAGATGACTTCATTTGCGTACGTCGACTTCCGACGGGCGTCCGGTGATCAAAGCGGCTATCGGTGATGCAGTGGTCGGGTGCGGGGTCAGACGGAACGCCGTCGAGTAGAGCGGAGCGGAGCGGAGCGGACTGGTGGTTCATAGATCACGTGCCGCTCTACACCTGGCCGACTAGAGCTGACGAGTTTTAGTGCTCAGGGGTGCGACTTGTCTTTCACCACGACCAGCTACAGCCGCTACCGCCTGTACGACCAACTGCAGTGGCAATCTGTCATCTGTCTGTATGATGTCTCACGCTGTAGGCTGTTGAACAATCTCATGCAGGCCGAAGAATGAATCCGTAAAGGCGTCGGTAATGCAACGTTAGGGTTACCGCTTTGAAGTGCCCGATGGACGGTAGGGTTAGTAGAACCGTGGTAGTACGTACTATCTGGCCGTTATCATGGAGAGCGTCGGGAAAGTGTGCAAAGCGAAAACTAAGTATTTGAAACTGATGTATGTATATCACAGCGTTAGAACACCATGCTACGCATATATAGTAGCCATAAGGATAAGCTTTACCGATATATTAACTGTAACTTGTAAGCGCCTTGGTAAAAGTTGCTGTTTATAGTCAATGAAGTCACGGTCTGCCGCGCTGCACGCCCCGCCCCAACTAACCCTATCGTCAATTCCTTCCCAGTGTTCAGTAACCCTTACATGACATAATCAAGGCATCGATATCTAGTAGATGCTCCTACTAAATGTTCATGCGTAAAGGTTTGAACATTTGCACTGCTACACGAGACACACCAGTGAGTGACCAACAGCATTTTACAATCAGTGGCAGTTGACTGGCATGAACTAATGGTACCCTGGGTGCAACTAGCCATGGACTCCTCTTTGCTAGTATGTCGTCCATTAGCTGGCAGACATATCGGCGATCCAGATCCCAATCAGCCACATTAGGCCTTCACCGTGTAGCCCAAAGTACACAAGCCACTGCTCATTTCTCGTCCCACTGACAGCAGGAGGCTGAGTTGGCCTGAGCACATGCTATGTTATTAACTTGCTCAAGGTCGCTTGCAGTGGAGCGGGCGATGAATTTGCTTATGTTTTTAGTACTACAATCGATTCGGCTGAGGTTTAGCGATTTTATCGTGTAACGTTTAGCGGTTTTTTTTCCGGACACCGTGTAGATTGAAGTGAAGAGAGAGCGAAAACGTGATCCAGTTTGTGCGTTGGGCCAAACGAAACTGCAGAAAGCCTGCCTAGTAACCTCTTTGCTGAACCATCACTCGATTATTATTATTATTATTAAGAATGAATGTCATAGCAACATTATAGTCAATAGATTTCAAGGTTGAAAACGATTAATCGATCCATCCATAGTTTATTACGCACACGATGACGCACTTGCAATTGACGTCACCATCCGTGGCCTCCTCGACAGATCGTGACATCAGCGCATTTGCGGCTTTGGCCGGTGAATTTGCGCTGTGTAAATAGACTTATTATTATTATTAATATTATTATTGTCATTAATGTAACTGTACCGAGTGGCGACTGGCAGGCTCGTGACGAGAATTAGTCACGAGAAATTTGAAGCGTTTTTTTTCACACGCAAGTAAGTGTCCTGTGTGGCAGCAACGTGGTGGGTCGCTCGATATAATGAAAAACGCGTGAGCGAGCAGTGCAGAATGCAGGACGTCGGCTTCATTTCGTCGTCGTGACGGCAACATTCATTCTCTGGTCACGCGACGCGACGCCGACGTTGACGCCGACGTTGCCGTCGCTAACGATCTCAACTCGAGTTACTCTGCCGGTGTCCCGCCCGCCGTGCATGTCACTTGACAAACGCGGTACGGAAGTTTCGTTTCTGGCAGCCCTTGTGACACGGCGCACGACATTGGATCGATCGAGTGTGTAAAGCGCGTTCTTACACTGATTTCGTCTTTATAACGATTTCAAACGAGATATAATACAACTTGATTCATTCCAAATTGCGCACAATTTTGGGATAGAATTGCAGCAAATACACAACATCACCTTCTTGTCCGTTGATTTTTCTTGGCAAACTTTATTTACTCGCTGACAGCGTGTGTTCTTGTTGCATTATAGTTGAGTTACATTAGAGCAGCTTAACTCTAATGGTAAAATATTCAGTATTCAGAAAGCTGATTCGTTCAATCGCTTGTATATGTGAGATAAAGGCTTTTTCGAGCCGTGTAAGGTAGCCTATTATGACAAATTTTGCAACATTTTTACCGCGTGATGCTATGCATTGCGCGGGCTATGCTGTCGCAAGATGTCCGTCTGTCTGTCCGTCACACGCTGGTATTCTAGTGAAACGGCTAAACATAATCACACTTTTTTCACCGTCTGGTAGGGTAGCCACACCATTCTAGTTTTTCCTTACCAAACGATATGGCAATATATCAACGGGGATCCCCTAACGGGCGCGTCTAATGCAAAGGGTATGAAAAAAATCGTGATTTTCGACAAATATCGGAAAGGATACAAGATAGAGTCACAGTTACTATGGAAGGGGAATAGCTTTCGAATTGTACCAGTTTCAATGACCGTGAGTGACCTTGAGTGAGTTAGCGTGTCGCAGACAGACCGCACGAAGCATTGTGCGGTCTGTCTGCGACAGCTGAACTTCTTGTGATCTTAATAGTAGTCGCGAAATGTAATTAAGAATCACTCGGTAACGCGCACACGACACACACTACGGAGAGAGGCGTGAGCGTGTGGCTTTCAGTGGCTTTCAGCATCAGTTTGGCTTTTAGCTGGCGGCAGAGAGAACGCAGACGTGTACGAAACAGGCTGGCGGTGTGATGGAAAGTGGCGCGTGATGCGGTAATGAATTAGATTCAGTGACTGTGGCTGACGTACGTGAGACGACGCACGCCGTCTCGTGTTCTTACGTCGTGCTTCTCGGTCTCTTCTCGATGTTGTTCGGCCGACAGGGCGCCTAAGTCACGGGCCCCGCGGCGGCACGATGAACACAGACGGGCGGGCAGACAGGCTTTCGTCGTCCATCCATCCAGACGTCTTTAATTTGCGCAAGTGATCCCGCCGGAACTGCGCCATTACATCCCGAGGACTACTCGTGACTTAACATCGTCAGGATAATGATGATGATGTGCAGCGTAGAGTCTGGGAGTCTCAGTCACTGACATCTCACAGCGGAGTGATGTCTCTAGCCGCTTTCAGAATATTCTGTTTGCTTTTTGTCACGCTCGGCTATCGATATAAGCATAGGCAGCGTGTCTGACCGTCCGTCCATCCGTCCGTCACACGCTGATAATGCGTCAAAACGAATGACCGTCGGACAGCCCCGGTATAGTTCTTTTGCGACCAACTACAAGAAGCTCAACTGTCACAGAGAGACCGCGCGATGCTTTGTTTCATTGAATATTTCGCTAAGTCACTCAAGTATGTGTACATCCTTATTAGTTTTTCATTGTAACTATATTCGGCGTCAAATAATGCAAATCTTTATTCACCAATAAAATGGTAGATGATAAAAAGCAAATAAAAGAATGGCGTGACATTGAAATCTTAGCGGTCATTGAAGGTTATTGAAAATGGTACCACTCGAAAGCTTGCATACAGTTTCCTATTCGCATTCCATAGTAACTAAGATCGTATCTTGTATCATTTTCGAGATAAGACGAGATATTACTTGAAACCGCGATTTTTCACACACCTGCATTCGACGCCGTCTTTATGAGGTCCCGGCAGAAAATTATCATAATGTTTGGTGCGGAAAAACTAGAATGGTGTACAAAAAAGTACAAAATAACTTTTGGTGTCGCTACCCAACGGTTAAAAAAATTGAGGTTATGTTTAGCCATTCTGACAATACCGGTGTGTGACGGACAGACGGACAGACAGACAATCAGACGGACGAACAGACATGTTGCGACGCATTGCATAGCATCGCGCGGTAAAACAAGAAGCTCAGCTGTCGCAGAGAGACCCCACGACGCTTCGTGTCATTGAATATTTTGCTGAGTCACTCAAGGTCATTCGAAATGACACTGTTGAGTAGGGCGTGTGTAAGTCCCTATTAGTATTTCATTGAAACTATGTACCGTTTATGACATATTCAGCGTCAATGAAGCGTAACCTTGAAACTGGGGGTAGGAGTCGTTCAAGATCATTGAAAATGGCGCCGTTCGATAGATCATATTCGACTTTCTATTGGTCGGCCATTGAAGGTATAGCTGTATGTTGTACCGTTTTCAACTTATTTGACGTTGAATAATCGTGACTTTGAAAAGGTCACTGAAGGTCATTCAAACTGGTACCATTCAAAAGATTGGGTGCGGTTTCCTATTCGCCTTCCATAGTAATTATGGCTCTATCTTGCATTATTTGCGAGATAAAGCGAGATATTGGTCGAAAATCGTGACCTTGCATTCGACGCCCCCGTTAGGGGGTCCCCGTCGGACCATTTCCATCCCGTTTGGTACGGAAAAACTAGAATGGTGGGGCTACCCGACGGTGAGAAAAACTTTGAGGATATGTATAACCGTTTAGGCACAATACCGGCGTGTGACAGACAGACGGACGGACAGACATCTTGCCACAGCATAGTCCGCGCTATGCATACGCGTCGCGCGGTAAAAAAACTGATGCTAGATGACGTCACGTTTCGTTATACTTCTTTGAGCAAATAAATCGAGAATTACCGTAAGCGTGACGGCTAATTAAACATCGTCAGCGTTGTGATAAAGATATATGACCTGCGTCTGTGCTACGTGCCACGTTACGGCGACATAAATCATCATTTTTTTGAATATTGGCCACCAGTGAATAAATAATTAACGAGTTTATCATGTCGGTGGCGCCGAAGATATTGATCGTCAGCACAACTGCTGGCGGGTCATACAACGGCTGTCATCTTGTCACCTGTTGCTCTGCATTGCTGCGTGTCTGATGGATATTTACCGGGTGGATCATAAAATAGTCCCACATTTTCTGCCTTAGAAAAGACACATGTATTAAGCCAGGCAGAATTGCTTTGGCAATTGGATAGAGCACTGTCTGCATTATACTTAATTATCACACCAATGACGTCACTCAACACGTCACTGAGAAATACTGGATGAAGAAGGCACACTCTTAAAATCAATTTAGTAAAAACTGACATTTCACCATAGCGGCCTGTACCATTCAAGATCCCGTTTCTCGATAAAGCTGATGGTGAGCGTCGAAGTTTCTTGGAATAGAAAAAAAACTACTATCTTTTTCATTAATCCGCAGAAAAAAGTTGACCAGAACTGTTACATTGATCTGTTGAAGACTTCCTTACTGCCTGAATGTCGTCGACATTATCCGGGCAATGACTTTGAATTCCTGCAAGACAGTGTTCAGTCACACCGTGCAAAAGTGACTCAACGGTTTCTACGACAAAACACTCCAGACTACATAGCTGCTGATGAATGGGCATCATATTCTCCAGATCTTCATCCTTTAGATTACTGCATTTGGGATATCCTGCAAGGTTTGGTGTACGAAGGCCGACGACTTCCATTTGTAAGTCTATACAGGACCTGAAAGAGGCAATCAAAAACAAATGGAAGGAGGTCACCATTGAGACAGTTCGAATATTCAGTGCACAATGGAAAAACGACTGAATACGATACGATACGATAGTGTGTATTTAACGTGCAGTAAAAAGCTGACTGGTAGCCAGCTTAGTCTACCACGCGGAATAAACAGAAAATTAAAATGTGAAACTAAAAATAAAATGATGAGCGTGATAGGTCCGGTCCAGTTCCATTATCATGAGGCAGTCCAGTAGGTAAAGGAGTCTAAGGTGGGAAGGATTTGTTGAAAAGGTAGGTTTTGAGCCTGGGGTGAAAGAGTGAAGGAGTGGCGGATGATGAGAGCGGGGATGATGAGAGAGATGGATTGGCAAGTGGATGGGGAGGTGAATCGAGACAAGAATGGTGAGTCTGTCGGAATGAATCGGGAAGTTGATTCCAAAGACGAGGTGATGCATATCTAGACTTGTTTCTGCCTTGTGCCTGCTCGACCTGACTGCTGCATTCGACACCGTCGATCATGACCTACTTCTTCTCCGTTTGGAGCGGCAGTTCGGTCTACGTGGTGTCACACTGCTCTGGTTCGGGTCTTACCTGAGCGGCAGATCTTATCGTGTTTGGTTTGCCAGCGCCGCCTCAAGGACCGTGCACGTCATCTGCTTGGTTCCCCAGGG
>Ga0209149_1002659_pt1 | contig 10186 bp, 8 predicted proteins | sample WorMetTyACAVOLI2_FD_187423 | JGI IMG/M metagenome (GOLD analysis project Ga0209149, IMG submission 187423) | Marine gutless worms symbiont microbial communities from Max Planck institute for Marine Microbiology, Germany - Olavius algarvensis... ... | reverse complement strand
GCCACGTGGTTATTGTAAACCAATTTGTTACATTTTAGACATAAAATTGATTCTGTATATGCTGCACTAGTCTAACCGATGGTGAGTGGTAAATAGGCCACTTCAGCAAAAGCTATGAAATACTGCACTACATGAAACTATTGCAGATATATATATTACAGTAAATTTGCATAATGAGTGATTACGTGAAATTCGTTTACGTGATTACGTGAAATTAATTACGGATATTTATTGACAGTTATTACACAAAATAACTAATCCTAACCCTAACCTTAACCCTAACCCTTACTCAACTCCAACCCTAAATCTAACCCTTACTAGACATTTCATCATTACTAGACATTTCAGTGTAATCACTGATTACATGAATTTACTGTAATATATATATTACCTCTTGGTACATGGAATCTGATTGTTTAAATTGTGATATTGGTTTTTACTGCACAACACATTGCATACAAGTGTGGTGTATGTTGCAGCAGTTCTGTCTGTTAGCACACCAGTCACTGTCAGAAATGAATGGCAGAACATATCGTCAACCTGTTTCACCATTTAATAGCTTTATCATTGTACTTTTTGCACACCAGACACCCCAGCAGAGTTGTGAAAAGGTCATATTCACTGGTGATGTTAAATACAGATCTGTGTATGGAAAATTTGTAGGCCAGTTAACCAGTACCATAGGCAAGAGCAGTGGTAGTAAGTAATGTAATCTGTCTTGAAACTGCCATTGAACCCCAAGCACTAGCGAACCGATGTCCACACATCTGAGTCTGTACAGTGGTTTGTAATTTCAGAAAGCTCTTGTGAATGCCGTGAGTTCATCACTGATAAGACAACCCAACTTCAAGCAGCCACACGATGCCGTACGTGTAGAGCTAATTGACGTGGCCAACCAGACGGCTATCTATGATCCTGAGTTTGTTTTGAAGGTTTGCTAAACATTGCAACTTAATTTTGCACAGACTGGTAATGTGAGTAATGCTAATAATATATCCGTCGTAACTGTAGTAGTATAGTGTCAGTGCATGAACAATAGTTGAAGCCTTAATCAGTATCACTATCATTATATGTGTAGTTCTTTATAAAAGACCAAATCTTTCCCAGTATTCGTCATTCTTGAACTATTGTCCATACATTTTGGATTGCTGACTTCGTGGTAATTTGGTATATCAAGTAGTTGTAATTTCAGTATTCAGTTGTAATTTATTATTAACTGGAACGCATACTGTTATAGCACTGTAATAGATTTAGATTACTGTAGCTTATATTATTTTGTTGTTTTTGTGCACCCTGCAGTTGGCTGTGTACACGAGATGTGAGCTAAATATTCGCACAACGGCTAATTTCTTGCTGGCGTATGCTGCTGACCGCCAAGAATGTCGGCCATTTTTACAGAAGTATTTCAGTGCTGCAGTGCGCCTGCCGTCGGACTGGACTGACGTAGCCGAGCAGTATCAGGTGTGATGTAATGTTGTTCTTACGAAAGTGTTTGCCGTGGAGATGTTACTACTAACCAAGAAGGAGGAAAGGCCTCATAAATGTAACGGATTGTTCGAGAGCTTATCCCGTTTCATTAACCTTTGAGTTGATGTGGCTGATATATGTGACTCGTTAATTCGGCACAAGGATTTTTCTTCCTCTAGCAGTGAGAATACTTACTAAGAGATGGCCAAGCAGAGTCTGCCTGGGTAGGTGGTTATAGCTAGGTGGCTAGTAATTGGGATCAGTGTAGGCCAGCTTTATTGAGTGAGGCTGGTGCATTAATGTAAACTTCATATGGGCATTCTGTGTTTGATTCCTGGTGCAGCCATACCACCAACCTTGCTATGAATTTTCTGTACAATAATTTGAGACCAAAGTATGGGGTGGCCCAAAAAGTGAGACCACTTTGATTGCTCATATCTTTTAAGACTCCTGAAGCCAAAACTGACTGAAAAATAAGTAAGTAAGTAAATGAATAAATAACAAGATTAATTTTACGAAGTTCTAGTTAACAGAAATTACGTAAATGATTTAGGTGTTATAAAGATGTGAGCTGTACTTTTGGGGCCACCCTGTAGAAAGCGAGCCTTAAGTGGATGTAGCGGCTGTGTTGTTCTTTTGTGTATTGGAATTTGCAGCTGTTTGCGGAAAAGATCTCAAAATTTGGTACGTTGCCTGCTTGTCTGAGGCGATCGATGGTGCAAAAGTTTCTCGACTTTGATCAATATCAACTGGGTGAGCTGCTGTCGGTCAATGTAGCATCACACGTACTTATTGTCTAGCAACTGATTCGTGTTACTTCCTTTACCTTGACAGAAAATGCTGCCTTTTTTGTAAAAATAATTTGTGTATTTGTTGTTGCTGTGAAGACAATGCCTGTTATTCAGATAACTTAAATTTAATGAGTAACTACCAAAATGTTATATCAGAATCGTTCAGCCACATCTGTCAAAAACATTTGTAATTTTGAGTTTGTCGGCCAGCACAGTTTGTATAATGTATTTTAATGTAATGTGTGTTAATTTATGCCACACATCAGTGATATGTCATGTGTGTAATTATTTTATTCAATTTGTGTTTGTGTGTGAATGATTAGCTAAATACAACAAAGAAGGTTCTGACAAGAAGAAGAGGAAGGCTTCAAAGAAGAATTGCAAGCCAGCCGATGAAGCCGCAGCATCCAGATCTGCAGAATCTTTGCCTTCACACGTGACATTGCTTCATAGAGAGAAGGTACATGTAGACTTCTTTTCATGTTATTCTGCAAGTGCTTATGTCAATTTTCTTGCACCATTTTGGCTGGCAGTTTTGGCAAGAAGTAACAGCCATAGACTGTCGTTAGCTGTCTGTTAGTCAGTCCATCAGTAAGTCAGTCAGTCAGACAAATTTAGGTAGTGTGAGAAATCGTAAATGAATCCGAGGCGCTGATACAGAGTGATTAGACGTTAAAAGCGGAATCGAGCAGACAGATGTTGATAGAATGTACTGAACACAGTAGTGTGTATTACATGCATTAAGTAAAATAAGTGTGTGTATGTTCCATCTCATAGCAGAAGGTCCCAAGTGAGGGATTAGCTGCCGACTTGTCGACCATTAAGTCTGTGGGTCATATCTCGTTTGTCATACAGATAGTTTAAACAAATATTTAAATACTTTAAATAAATATTTATGTCTTTAAAGCTGAAATGAATGTGTATTGTTTATAGAAGAAGTACTCGGATAAGTCTGCTGGCAAAACCACGTCTACTTCAGAGCAGCTGATTGTAAGGCTGAAGTCAGACATGGAAGGCGGGAGTGAAGTGGACGAGGCAAACAAAACTGCTGGTGAAATGAAATTTACACTGAAGCAGTTAATACGCAAGCTTCATATCGTCGAACCAGTTGAAAATGTGATGTGTCTTCTTGGCAAACGGTATGTACTCTGATTTATTGTCAGATGAGTAAATCAAGAATTGTTCGGTGCTGAAGTCGAAATAGGATTGAAGCAAATTGAAGTTAGTTGTTAGGAATGGAAAGTGGTAGCTAGAAGTGATTTTTACATTTAGTTGGTATCTAGATCAGGTTCCCACTGACCTAGCAAGTCAGGAAACTGAGGTGAGGGAGAAGTTGAGGAATTTTGTTGGTCGTTGGGGAAACGAGCTATGTTCATCTGGGTTCCAACTGTTATGTAATAAAGAAAAGACAAAAAAATTGTAAATGCTTTCATATACAGTACATGTGTACATCAAAATGTTGACTAGTCGGTACCTAAAAATGTAGTTTTTGCATCTTTAGGTGGTTGGAAAATATTTGCTGACATCGTCCGGAAAGAGTGAGAATTTTGTTTTTGAAATTGAGTAAAAACCCTGTAAAAGTTATGAATTTTACTTGCAATTTTTTCTCTCATGGGCATCTTCTGCCATGTGAGTTTCAGAGCACAGAAGGAGCTCTTTCAGTGTTGGATGGCATGAGAAATGGCATGGAGCCTAGTAAAATCTTTATCTAACATCTTGGTTGTTCTGGGTAAACCTTCATGGACATGGCATAACCTATCAGGATCCAGGAAAATAGGCCACTTAAAATTGTTTGCAGTGCATTAGTAGTGAGTAAACTTCTAATCTTGTTTGTGGACATGGTGTGCAGTGTTTAAACAGTGTTACAACTGTTTTTCATCTTTTTTCTCTAGAATGAGCTTTGCAGTGACCGTCCGTGCACAGTGTCAGATTGATTTGGCAGGGGTCAGTCACTGACCAATGCAGGCTGGGTAGCAGTTGACTACAGCTGCTAGCCAAGTGACTAGTTTATTTGAGTTTCGTTACTTCGCTGTTACATAACTGAATTCGGGAATTTTACAGTGGAGTCGACAGTCTTCCATGACGTTGCTTATTTGATTCTCTCTTTTTAAGCCACGTTGTTCAGCAAAGCTGTTGTTGCTGTTAGGTATCCAGCATCTTTGGACGAGTTTTACCAGGCTCGTCTACCGGGTACTTTTGATGAAAGCAAGGCTGGTAAAAGGATGAAACTGCCAATCCCAGAAACATGGGAAACGCAGGTGGCCCTGAAAGGCAACAAGGCAAGCACATGGCAGGATCTGATAGGTAGTTTGAACCATACTCTCAGTTTTTATCAGTCGTTTGTTATTTGCATGCTGATTGATTTGTTAGCGGTCATGGCAGTTGTATAGTAATTTGGCTTAAGTTACATATATTATTACATTATTGTCTTTGCTCAAAAAACGTTAACAGTTTTATATGTGAAAAATTGCATTGTCTATTGATTTCTTTTGCTTGTAAGCTGTAGTTCTAAATGCAACATTTTGTAGATCACCACAAACTGCCATTTATGGCGATGTTGCGTAATATACGCAACATGTTGAAAGCCGGCGTGTCAGCAAAGCATCACTCGTGGGTGTTGCACAAGCTGTCAGATGAAGTATGTATTTTTGTTTTATTTCTCAAATGCGTTAAACTCTATTGTACATAGATGCCTAGAAAGTGTCTTGAGTTTTGTTGGGCACCTGTAGTAATAAATAAGAATAAAATAAATGTAAAAATAAAATAGCACTGGTACCAGTATAATATCGTCACATTTTTGTCATCGTCATTGTCGACATTGACGTCGTTGTCATCATGAGGCACGTTCTGTAATGTATACTGTTACTTCTGTCATTCACCATCATCATCCTCACTGCTTTTTAACATTCCTGTGATTTATACTGTTTTCTGTGTCCAGGGAGCCATTGCAAACAGTCGACAGTTTCCGTTCCGATTCTTCTCAGCTTTTGAAGTTATTCGTGAGCTTGAAGAGCAGTATGAAAAGAACCGTATGTATATGTTATAAATTCTCTATAGTGAAGAACAGGCAAGGCAGTAGAAAATACACAGTTACCAGACCCCCTACCATTAAATGGCATAACTCCATCAATATTTGACTTATTTACACACAAATTTCGGACACTGTAGCTACACGTCTGAAAGTAATTTGTCGTCTGTTTAATTATTCTTTGATAGCAGCAGTTTAAAAGGAACAATGACAACAATAAAAGTGCTGCTATGGCAGTGGGATTTACCACTGAAGATAAATATTTAACTGCTCATCAGTGAAAATAAAGCATAAAGCATATGTCCTCTTTAAACTGCTGCTAGCAAACAACGTCTAATCAAAAGACCAATTATTTTGGGATTTGCAGATTCAGCATTTCCTCAGCTATGTTGTCTGAAATTCTGGTGCAAATAAACCACATATTGACCAAGTTGTGCTGTTTAAAGCTAGTGGGTCTGGTCAATGTCAATGTCAATCATCAATTTATATAGCGCATCACCACGAATGCCTCTAATGCGCTAAATATGCTAGTAAGTGGCAAACAAGGAAAGTCTTCAAAGCTAGTTTAAACCTATCACTAGAGTAAGTTCGCAGTTCATCTGCCAGTGAGTTCCAGAACGTCGGGCCAGTCACAGCAAAAGCCCGACGGCCGAATGTTCTGAGACGATATCGTGGGATCAGTAGAAGCTGATGACGAGAGGCAGATCGCAGTTGCTGACGACTGGTAATTATGACTTGCCATGTAGATGTCTGGTAACTGTGGGATATTCAAAATTGATCACTTAGTGTACGATTTTGCTAACTATTTTTACGTTTTGATGCAGATGTTGTTGATACCGTTTTTGTTGTTGCATGGTTAGTGCAAACACCACAAACTAAACGGAAAGAATGAATAAATTTATGTTGTATGTTGATGTTATGGTAATAATTGCGGTGTTTTCATTGTATCTTTGTCACGGTACCATTGTTGATCGTGTGCAGAGCAAGATCTGACAAATGCAGCCGTAGAACATTTTGCTGGTGAGATGTCTTTGTCTCGTGGACACGCTGTGGTTGGTCGAGGTCGAGGTCAAGGTCAAGGTCAGACGTTTGGAGGGAGGGGACGAGGTGGGCGTGGCAGAGGAAGAGCATTGAGAGGTGGAAGTAGAGGTGGAAGAGCAGCTAAAGTGACAAAGCAGTTAACGTGAGTTTGTCTGTCATCACATTATGTGCATTAGAGCTGTCAAGCAATTAATCGTTAATCGTGTCAATCGCACGATTAAGTTGTTTAATCGCGGTTTTAACGCACATTTTGTTTGTTAAATTTTTCAGTTTGTTTGTGTTGCATCTGCAGATAGACATTTTTGGCTCATTGTTGGTGAACACTAGTCTACTCCTAGTAGTGACGACCGATTTCACCGACTGATTATTACAGGTCACTGAACTATTGACAATGACACAGTCTTTTGTGATTTTACGATTGTGTGATTGAATAAACTAATGATGCATTTGTTTAACGTTGTGAAACGTTCGATTTTGGAATGTTTATGTCCACTGTTGGCACCGTTTGCGTAATTTTTTCCTGCTTTAAAATTTTTAACGATGTTAGTTTTTTTAACCGTGATCAATTCTTTAACGCGTTAACGCATTCGTTAATGCAGTAATTTTACAGCCCTAATGTGCATGACAGAAGGTGTAACAGAAGTGACAGGAATGAAAATAAGATAAGCAAAACACGACACAAACAGTGTAGAAAATATGAAGAAACCAAGCAGTGCAGTGCATGATGTCCTCGCTCTGGTCTCGCAACATTCACTAGGTGGCGTTACCAGTTCTTGTTTGTCATTTTTTGTCACAGCGGTCTTGATTTCATCTAAATTTAACCCATAATTTAATGGCATGATCCCACAATTGTGTTTGATCCCATCTGAAAGTTTCATTGTAACCATAGTCTTGCTGACAAACAAATATGGTGCGACATTGTTGGTCAGTTAGTCGTTGGTTGGTTGGTCACATTCATGAATCGTGACTAAATGTGAATCAGAGGCATATAGTTACTAATGAATACTAATAGGAAACAATACCTAAGGAATTTAGTGGTACCATTTTCAACCCCCCCCCCCGCCTAGCATGACCCATAACCTCAGATCTGGGCCCTCACTTGGTCCTGTTCATTACCATGCTCTTGTTGTGCAGTGTTGAAGGCAAACTGTTCAGACTTATGTCAAATGAGTTAAATTTTGCAGATTTTTTTGAAAACAAAGTTGACAATACAGATTATGATTATTAAGATGTCATTTTAAAGCTGATTTTCGATTTTAGTTATTTTAAACAGCAAACTGTAGAAGTTAGCTGTTGTCACAATTATTAATCATTTTTAATCAAATTTTAATTGGTTTTTATTTGTCTGAAATGATGATTATTATGTGTGGTAGGGAGCTGCCATATGATAAAGCGTTATTGGAACGTTACCACAAAGCCGTGGACAGAGCCGTGCAGTTGGCCACTATTCACAACATTCAGCCTATTTCAGGCACTACAGTCATACTGTGTGACCTGAGACCGATGATGCAGCAGCCGTGCACCTCAGCAAAGGGACTTGGCAAACCTCGGACGGTTAGTGGTATTATGGTTTTGAGAAATTCTTACGTCTCTCTGCCCATCTCTGTCAGTTGCATAAATATGGTTGCCATTACTTATTTGCAGGCAAACTAAATACAAATGACACAGAAAAATGCCACCAAGTCCCGCATGTCACAAACTTGTACAGCTAAAACTTCTATGTTTAAGATGTTGCTCACAGATGTTTTCATTATCATTGCACATAAATTAAGTAAAACTATAATGAACAGACACTGAACAATGCATAGTGCTACCATCTATAATAGGTCGTCGTCTTCGTTTCTGGCATGCAACTCAGGATTGCGTAGCGCCATACGTCGATATCATCCTCCACAGAGGGCAGTTCTGAGCCAAATCTGCTGCTTCGGGGAGCATAAGGTGGTGTTGTTTCAGATCCTGTTGGACGGTGCTGAGCCACGTGATGTGGGGATGACCTAGTTGTCTTCTCCAGTCTGCCGGAGGGGAGGCTATAGGATCCTCTTGGCATCTATAAGAGGGGCAGCATAATAATTTATCGAATGTATTAGAACTCTGAGGAAGTAGGCTGGAACTAATTTACTGCAGAAGGGGCAGCATGTTGTCTCGGCCATGGTTAAGGCCAATACTCTTCTTCACTGTATGATGTGAAAAATGGCTGAATCTGATCAAATCTCAACCGTTAATCAAGTGTACCGGGTGGTTGTGAGTCTTGCGGTGGGATCATTATTGTAGTTTTGAAATCAATTTTTCAAATATCTATTGCCTGTGAAGTCAGTTCAAGTAAAATGTAGCTTGCTGGTGTATTGTGCAGGTGGCTGAAATAGCTGTGCTACTTGGACTAATGTGTAAGTACTCGTGTGAAGAGTGCCAGCTTATCGTCTATGGCTTGGATGGCATGCAGTCAGTGGAGTTGGAGAAGGGAACCATCTTAAACAACATGAGCAGCGTGCTGAGTTTGTCGTCCGTAAGTGACTGAAATGATTTGCTGACAGCTGTTTTACGTTGAAATATTAACGTCATGTTTAGCTTATTGATGTGATGTTATTGATAGTTATTATTTGTCACATTTAATCCAAGGATTCTTTTGCAGTCAGTCTTAACCTCTGTCATTCTCCATCGCACTTTGACAGCCTTCTAATGATCATGCACACCCACTTAGTCAATCCACTAGTGATGCTACTTGATATAATAATATACAGTAAGTAAGTAAGTAAATGATTTGTATATATTAATTATAAGAGCTGTAATAAGTACATGAATTTCTCGTAGCTTCATAGTCATTGTTTCGTAGTTATGTAGACCTATTGCTGTAATGATGAGTTGAACTGATGGTGAAAATTGTGCAGCGGCTGTGTAATAAAGTAGATAAGGAACAGTGCTCAGATGATTGCAGAAAAGCAATAATTGTATTGATTCACAAGATAAATGAATGATAAACCGAAGGCAACAACTACAGCGGTATGGCTTGTAAAGTGTAGCAGGAAAGAGAACATTATGGCAGACGAGCTGGATTTAGACGAGGTAGTAGAACAGTAGACCAGACATTCGTTATCTGACAGATTGCTGAGAAATATAATATGCAACAAAACTCTGTATAACAATTTCGTAGACTTTAAATGAGTCTTTGATAGTCTATGGCAGCGAGGGCTACTGCAAGTACTACGACATTACGGCATCCCAGAGCAATTCACTATTATTCCCCAATGGAGAATTTATACAACAAATTTGTAAGTTTAGTACTTGTTGAAATTGATGCTGCTACAACAGTGAGTTGCTGAAAGATGGACGAGTTGAAGAAGAAGAAGGAGAAATGTTATATTGAGTTGTTACAAATCTAGAGATGCTCATCAACACCGACTGGTGGTCACCGACAATCAACCCGTTAACTTCTGTCTGAGAGATATTGACTTGCCGTCAGAAAATGATTTGTTTGGGCTGGCACATTACAGGGAGAGCACCGTTGCTGGCCAGCTTTTTATCACAGTGGCAATATTCTTGTTGATGTGTGATTTTGATCTTTGACCTTTAGAAGAACGAAGATGTCGGGGTTGGCACATAGTAACTGCGTACCAAGTTTGCTCGAAATAGCTTTAGCGATTTTGTCTGTAAAGTGCAAACGGATGTATGTGCATACTAAGAACGCGATAAAGCGCCCTACTTACACCTACACTTCAACTAGTGTTGGCTTGTGTAGTTGTGAGTAGGTGTGCTTGTGTGTTGTCAGCTACTGAATGTCGGCAGTGACTCGGTGAGTGTCGGCGTGGGTAGTCGTAGCTACTGAATGTCGGCAGTGACTCGGTGAGTGTCGGCGTGGGTAGTC
>Ga0209149_1002658_pt1 | contig 10187 bp, 10 predicted proteins | sample WorMetTyACAVOLI2_FD_187423 | JGI IMG/M metagenome (GOLD analysis project Ga0209149, IMG submission 187423) | Marine gutless worms symbiont microbial communities from Max Planck institute for Marine Microbiology, Germany - Olavius algarvensis... ... | reverse complement strand
GCCCAGAATTCCTATCGTGCCTTTCTACTATTGTCGCCACCCGGCCATTACTTATCGACGGTACTCATCAGGACCACCGCCAGGTGTAGGTGATTGGGATTTATGTCTATGACTTCTCACTACGACAGTAAGGGTCATTGTAGGTCGCTGAATATGGCGCCGTTCGATAGTTCATGTACGACTTAGTATTGAAATCTGGGTTAAGGGTCACTCATGGTCATTGAAAATGGTACCATTCGAAAGCCGGCCTGGATATACGATACGATACGATACGCAAGTATTTAACGTGCAATCAAAAAACTGACGGATAGCCAGCTTAGTCTACCACACGGGAGCACAAACTAAAAAAATAATGATAAGAAAATCATAATCATAAACATATTTGTAAAGCGCCATAGGCAGAGCTACAGAGGCGCTGAAAATAAAACAAACTAGCTCACAGCTGCTCACAGACATTTCCCTCAGACATATTTTCCGGGACATTCCCCCGCCCAGACAATTCCCCCGCGTATAGGACATTCCCCCGGTTGTTAAAACGAAAATTTGGAAACTTGGACTAGCCTATATTCCTGACCCTAACCGACCTACGAGGTTGGGAATTTTTTGAAAACTGGCACTAACCCGTACTCCTGACCCTAACCGATCTACCGCTAATCCGCTATCAATTTTGTACACGTTAACGGTAGATCGCTTTATATTGTAGATGACCGGATGCTGGTGGTGGACGGGGAAAATGGCCTACACCATGTAAAAATCGAATGGGAATTTTCCGGGAGGGAAAATGTCCGGGGGGAATATGTCCAGGGGGATATGTCCATGGGAAATGTCCGGAGATCTGTTTATCGAACAAACCGTTGCATAATCATACTCACGTTTTCGTTTAGCGTGAAGACCGAGTTTGAAAGCGAGAGAAGACCGGCGATACCACGTGACCTCCGGTTGGGGAATCCCTGTCGCGTTACACGTCAATATCACGGTGTCTCCCTCTTTAACAATGACGTCACCAGTCGAGGACTCCGCTACTATGCTGGCCGGCACTACACAGTACATTAACAGACTGTACTCAGAGAGCGCAACCCTCCGCCAAGTCGTCTAACCTTAACCGAAAGTGATCTGTGATTCGAATCCGAATTTCCGGATGGATCCGGATGTCTGCCAGATCGCTCACGAAATAATAAATTAATAAATCTCCTAAAATCTTTTATTACGAAATGGCGAGGGAAGTGGAAAAGTGATCCGTAATCCGTATCTGGGACCGGATCACCGCCAAAAGTTAACCAGTTCTTCAGATTGGTAGGACCAATCATAGTGCCAACTTTCAGTAAAATCGACTGATTACCTGCAGTAATGTTGCTCACAGACAGAATGACAGACAAACCGACCTGACGCCTTGGCGGAGGCAATAAATTAGTCAACGGAAACAACAGACCGTACCTCTCGCACACCATGCAGTGCTTGAAATCGGAAATAGGAACATTTAGTTCTGTTTTTTTAAGGTAAAATAGGTGATTTTTCCACAAAGTTAGGCCCATGGCCATAAACGATAACCAGCTCGACGTGTATGGTAGCTGGAAAGACTAAATTGGAACACACGAAGTTTGCATCAAGGCCAAGGCCAAGAACCTCATTATCGAAACCAATGCCAAGACCAAGGCCACAACGCCGTGTTTTTGAGGCGAATCGAGAATATATGGGGGTGCGTTCCATTCTTTCAGTCAGATTGTACGATCAATCCGAGCAGCTATAGGCCTAAACGTTCTTTATAATTACTAAAGTCTAAAAAGGACCAATACGTTGACAGCACGTAACGTTCGGCTATCTAATCTACTGCTTAGTTCATAGGCCCTAGTGTTACTCCCAACTTCGTCAGCAAAGCCAATGCGTTAGCACGAACAATCTTACTAACATACATAAACAAGAGCACCCAGAGAGTGTAAACCTCTCCCGACGCCAACATTTCAACCGAAAGTGATCAAAAATTTGAATCCGGATTTTCGGATTAATCCATATTCGGATGTATGTCGGATCTGTGCCAAAATGTTGCGGGTGCATTATCTTGTCGGCATCAGTCATTTCGCCAAATGGTACAAATCGACCGTTGATTGTATGAGAAATGCTAACAAATATCCAGAAATCCCCTATTCCGCAATGGTGAAGAAAATGAAAAAGTGATCCGGAATCCACAAGCGGATTCGGATCACCACCAAAAGTTGATCACTTCTTGAGGGTCACCCCTTTCCCATGCCTGCCAAGTCTGGTCGACGTCCGTTGCCGCGTTCGTCAGCTATAGGGCCTACTGTTTACAGAATGACAGAGAGAGCGACCACGTAACCTCCGCCTGCTTGGCGGAGGTAACAAAACACAGTACCCGCCATACGGCGTTGGGCAAATTTCTTACATTTCTAGAAAGCTTTCGTCGAGCTGATGGTAAGCTCTGATTGACATGCAGGCCTAACGCTGATATTCGCGGTCAAATTTCCAAAATTTAGGCCGAAAACTTCGGATTTGGGGGATCCCCTGGGGCACCGCTCCCGAAAGGAGAGAAGATCTGTCCGATACCGATGTGTATCAATTTTGCATGATGATACTGTACCATCATGCAAAATTTCACGCCGATCGGTGCCACCGTCGCCGAGATATCTGTAACCGGACAGAGAAAAAAAACAGCAAACTTAGTACCCTGCCATACTAACGTATGGCTGAATAATAGGCTAATTACATTAAAGTACCCTGTTATATTTACTTATGGCGGATAATAATAGGTTATTAATTACATTAATTGTGTCAGAGGAGAAAGAAAACCCGCACGCAGCAGCTAATAAAATCACCGATCACTGTATATGACAGATGCTATAGAAAATATCGTAAAATGCCCGAACTCGTAATGTTAAGGAAAGTTGAAAGCGATCCTGAATACACATCAGGAATTGGATCAGCACCAAAATTTACTCACTCCTGGAGGTCGCCCCCCTTTATGCCCAAGTTTGCTTGACATCCCTCAGCGCGTTTGTGAGTTATCTCTGTAGCTCTGCCTATGGCGCTTTACAAATATGTTTATGATTATGATCTTGCGCACAAGCAGACAGACAGACATGGTGATCACAATATACGTAGACTTAGCGCGCGCAATGTCGAAGTATATGACCGAATCTGAGGCGAAAATACCTGTTCCGCATCCTTTCAGAGGCGCACAAGTAATAATAACAATGTAGGCTATTTTTATGAGAAGGTAGGTCAAAGGTCAAGGTGAAGGTCATGCTGTGGTTCTCAAGATTTGTCTGCATTCATCATACAAATTTTGTGACATTCTGTTAATACGTACAGAAACGGCAAAAAGTAGACCGCAAAGTATAGTACTAAATCCGAATGAAAAAAGCAACATACGAACTGAAGCTGTCACAAAATGCTACGGACACACATTGATCTTCCATAGCAATTCGAAGCCGATGACGATACGGTACGACAAGCAAATGTAGAAATGAGTGTATTTATGTATTTATGCTATTTTATGAGAAATATAAAGTTAACTAGACTGACCTTTGACATGAAGCATGACGACCTTAGACCTGACAGGTAAGGTGTTAACCGTGCACCTGTACTGGCCTTGATCTTCCCAGGTGACATCACGTATCTGCAGGTTCCACTCCCGTACATCCGGACGAATTACCGTGAAGCGCGTATCATCGACGATACGACGTTCATCGTACGTGAGCGGTATTGATGCGTCGTCCAGCCACGCCACCTACCGATTAACACCGTAACATTAACCCTTTATGGGCACATTAAAACCGCAGAACAACGGACCATTATATGGCAATACGGTGATTGGTACACTGGCCGTTGTATAGGTGTTCTCTTACATTTGGTACAGCGAGGAGGGGCCTGGGCGGGAAACTGGAGAATCTCATCATAAAAGAGAGAAGACTGAGATGGTTCGGGCACGTTCTGCGAATGGACGACAACAGACTCCCAAGACAAGCTGTACACTGGGACATAAGCGGTTCAAATTGAAAGCCTGGAAGACCACGAAAGAACTGGATAGACCACGATACAACACGGTTTGAAAAGCATCGGCATGACCTGGTAAGTAGCGCAACAGCTCGCGGTCAACAGAGATCGAAGGCTGGGATATAAACGAAGGTCTAAGGTATTTGTTACTCTGTCGTGTTGTTTTAGCCAATAAAGTGATGATGATGATGACGATGATGATGATGATGATCAGACATCATCAAGAGGTTAAATCAGAGGCGCTGGGTGACTGTGTTAAGCTGAGGACAGTGTAAAGCAGTTGGTTGAGTATTAAGGGAGTGACAGTGTTTAATTGAAAATGGAAGGGCATTCCGGATAGTAGGGGCAGCGACGTCAGACGCACGGGTACCAACGGAGACGTGAGCGACGGACTGCAACCGTCGGAGTCTGTTGTTAACAGTCGTCGTCTGTTACGTCAAGATATCAGTGTCGAGGCAGTGTAGATTGAGAGTTGGTTCCTGTGCCGTGTAGATCAATAAGGTACTATGGAGTGGAGCCAGTTAGAACTCTGAATGCAAATGAAGGTAACGATTTTAAACATGGCATCAGCTGTTATTGGTTTACTTCATAGCAAGCGCAGGGCGTGGCCAACGTGATTGTAATGCAAGTAGACAGATCAAATTTAACAGAGGCCGTTACAGTAAACTGTTTTCTTGTAATTTTTCAAATGATATCTTTCTTCGTCGGTGGCATGGACGCCATTATTGGCCGTACACAATACAGGGTGCAACCAAAAACGTACCCCGAAGAAAATCGCAATTTTCTAGAAATGGCTGAATATTTTAATACATATTTACAGAAAAAAAACATCCTGCTGTTGTCCTCACGATTTGTCTGCATTTATCATACGAATTTTATGATATTTTGTTAATCAGTGACAGGGCCTATAGAAATGGCAAAAAATAGAACGCAAAGTATAGTACTAAATCCGATTGAAAAAAACTACATACGAACTGAATATGTCACAAAATACTGTGGACACACATTTATCTTCGGCAGCAACTCGAATTCGATAACGATACGGTGTGACAGCAAATATGCAGAAATGAGTGTACTCATGTACTGGATGAGGCAAAAAAGTAACCCTCTAAAGTTATTTTGCTGTTTTCTCAGCAGCCGTTTCGAATTTTAAAGTGAAAATTTACATGTTTGTTTACAATTCATATCTACGTACCTGCCAAACAGCAATTAATTGTAACGAATTAACCGAATTTTTAGTGTGAACTCCCTATCCACTGAGAAACAGTGACAAACTTGAGGACCAGAGCCATAGATTAGAAAGATTTCTAATCTATGGCTTTGTTGAGGGCGTTACTTTCTGCTTCACCCGGTACTAACTCTAAGTGTATTTATTACCGTATGCATTTCTACACAGGGGCGTATCCAGGATTTACGAAAGGGGGGTCCAAATCAGGTGTGAGGCGAGGCAGCCGTAGGCGCGGAGATAAGTAATTGCCGAAAGCGGCGAGATCAAGACGCCAAAGGCGTCTAGGGGGAAGGAAATGGGGATGGCATGTCCCATCCACAGCCCACTAGAGGGTCTGGGGGAGCGTCGTAGGCTCCTTTAGTGGGGTCCTGCCCCGACCGAAAATGATTTTTGTGCATTTTGCGCTTAAAACCCCCATGTGGTGACAAAAATTAGTATTTCTGACTTTAGTGACACATTGCTTTAATTTGAAAAGTCGCGCATCAAAAGCCCGAGTTAGTCAGCTTAACGAAACAAGTGAAAAGGGGGGAGTGCGGACCGAAAAGGGGGGAGTGCGGACCCCCTGCAATCCCTTATGTATCCGTCCCTGTTTACACGGGTGGAGGAGCAAGTCACCTTGTATTTGCCGAGGTAGTCAATGGAGCAAGGCAACAGGGCAATCTGGCTGCGGACGACGGTCACGTTGACAATGGGTACATCGAACGTCGGCTCCAATCCGCTGCTGCCGCAAACTGTATACACAATAGCAACAGAAACATTGTTCTTCAAGTTCTCGTCGATATTAGTTGGCTGTCTGCGTCATGCTGTGCATGTAACTGCCCACTATCCTTGGCTTTCGACACTTTTTATGTCACACGTAAAACGGGTCCGGATTATTTTCTCATCGCAGTCATAGCATGAAGGTAAAAAAGGTAAAGGTACGTGCATTTATATAGCGACTTAGATGACAAGCATCTCGTGCTCAAGGCGCTCAGACATGGATCACACAGTTTAACCTGCAAACAACACCATGCATGCCTTTAACCTTCGCCCGCGTTGACCAGATTGCACTGCTACGGACTGTGGTGACAACATCCAGTTGCAGCTTACTGCTCATTTATCGACCCCGAGAAGATGAAAGGCTGAGTTGGCCTATAGTTGGCTGACCTATAGCGGACGGTTTTTACCCGTATAAGTGATCACCCGTCAGCTGTAGGCCAACGTTCTACCGCTGTGCCACGGAACCAACTGTGACATGAGCCCGCACTGTCCGTAGAACCGGAAATTCGTGCTACTTCCGATATTAACTTCCGTCAGATACTGTATCATACAACGCTATTGAATAAGAGACTGTCGATAACCTAGGTATAGCCGTTGGAATTTTCAAGATAGGTCAAGTAGAACGGAAGATATTCTGGGCTAAAATCTTCCCCGGTTACGAGAAGAAGGCTGTAAATATCGTTACCGTGGCACGTGGTAGAACGTCGGTCTTTGACCAGTGAACTTTTCCTGTTCTGCGCTCGACCTACAGCTGACAGGTAACCACTCATGTGGGTAAACTGTCCGCTATAGATCAGCCAACCAGGCCAACAGCCTTCTATCCTTTTGAGGTCGATAAATGAGTAGTAAGCTGCAGAATGCGAATAGGTTGTGAGGTGTGTGCAATTAGATCCAATTAGATGTCCGCCACGTCAATCAGTTGTGGCGCCATCTGGTGAACGTTTACGGGGTACTTGCAGGTATGGTGTAATTTGCAGGTAAAACTGTGTAATCCATAACTGAACATGTGTGAGCCTACAATAAATGCGCTATATAAATCCACCTTTTACCGTATAGAGGGTTAAATGTTGGACAGTTAGCGATCCTTATCTCACGCCGGCAACAGCCACCGTTTTACTGTTTTTGATGGCCTATGTTTGTAACTTTTTATTACGATATTTCTTTATAACGACGTTTATTTTTTGGCAACATTACGCTAACACGTTCACAGCCATAGTCGTGAAACTGACTGACAGTAGGCCCCTATCTATAGGATGGCACTAATCCTTTAGAGTGCAGAGGCAATTACAGTAATAATAATAATAATAATAACGGATTTGTATAGCGCCTTTAGGTCCGAAGATACAGAGGCGCTTAGTGCCACATTAAATGTTATAAAGTTGGTACAGTGGCCGTTGGTGGGTGGGCTATTACATTTGGTACAGCGAGGAGGGGACTGGTCGGGGCCAGAGCCCGCCCAGGCCCCTCCTCGCTGTACCAAATGTAACAGTCCACCCATCAACGGCCAGTGTACCAATCACCGTATCACTGTATAATGTCTGTTGCTCTGCGGTTTTAATGTGCCCTTAAAGGGTTAAATTTGCCAGGTGACGGGGCGAGGTTTGCTGTACCTGCCGCCACGCAAAACTTGGTCATTTGAAGACTCTCAGACAAAATTTGGCAGCGTCGTCCACGGCCCTGCTGCGCCAATTGCACTGTGTTCTGTTATTGTAAATATTTAATGCACAACTTCCAGAGGTGTATTTTTATGTGTAGTTTATAGTATTAAGATGCTATCGAAAGCGGTTTCCACACGGCAGAAAAGTAACGAGCGATTATTGGCCAAATTGAAAATGTCATTTCCAAGTATTCGGCACAGCTGGTGGTCTATAAGTGGTGCATGTATGGCACCAGTGATCGTTTCTATTCAACGTCCGCTTGTCATTAGAAATATCGACTTGCTCTTCCCGGCAGGCACAATACAGCAACCCGGGACCACCAACGTCGCAGCCAGCGCCGTATTGTGTGTGCGGTCCATATCGACGCGCATTACTCTCCTCTTTACAATTGCTTCGACGACTGTAATAAACGCGATAATAGTGTGTCGCGTCGCCGTCGACTCGCTTAGCATCTCTTTAGCGACCGGGCGACGTCTGGGCTATTATCCGTTCGCGCGCCAAGGCTGCTGACGTTGGTGGCGTATGACGTAGTGAAGCTCAGCTACGCACCAGATTAGCTTTATTGCCGTTATAGCGTGGCAACAACAGCTGGACTGCGACGAGTTATTGGTATAGTGTTATATATGGCCACACGACACTTCGGCCGTGCTTAACGCCAGACACAGTGGTACAGTGAACCAGTGGATTAACTGACGACGAGAACATAAGCCACACTGCAGATTTTGATCTCTGCCGCAGGGGGTCATTCTTCTTCCCACTTCTTCATATGTTTCACAAGTGAGTGAGTGAGTGAGTGAGTAGTTTCTTAACGGCATATCAGCACAAAAAGGCTATTTAGTGCCATTCAAGGTTTATACGATTGATCAGATATGAAAATATTAATAAGAAGAATAGAAGAAGCAACAAAGTGCTTGTTTCATACGTCATCATGTTTTACAAGCAAAAATAGCTGATTAATCATCATCATCATCATCATCATCGTCGTCGTCGTCGTCGTCATGTAATACGCTGCATCTTTGTCAAATACTCCACTATTCAGTGTTGTTAACAATGATAAGGACCTCCAGGCCAAGGACCCAGAAAAGGACTTTCAGAAATACGTGTTTTGAATGGATTCTATTTACTTCGTTAAATAATTTGCATATTTTAAAATTAGTAAAATATTCCTTTAGTGAATGAGTACACATTTGGAGCGTCTTTTAAATAGCCTTTGTATTTTTTTGTATTTCTCCCTGTTTGTATTTCAGGGATTTTAAATAATGCAGGTTTTTCTTATTTTTAGTTTTTTTCCTCATTTATCGTCTTTTACATTTTTTTGTTCATTCCGTGTGGTAGACTAAGCTGGCTATCCGTCAGCTTTTTACTGCACGTTGAATACACACTATCGTATCGTATTGTATCGTATCGTTAAAACAACAAAAACAACAAAAGACTTTACTGTCAAGGACCAGAACCAAGACGACTTCATGTTTGTCATTAGGGAGTCTAAGGACAAACACTATCGATACAGCTATAATATTCGGCCATCTACTGTATGCTTACTCATGTTGTCGGTTGTGGGTGACACAACACAACTCGAGCAAGCATATTGACTGATCACTGCGACGCTTGGCACACTGGCTTCTCAGCTCGATATCTCGACACCATAAATGATTACATTTTTTAAACCTCTTTCTCCGCGCAGTGTTTTGCATCTTCTCTAAGGATGCTTTCGTCGTTAGAGGAGGTCCATTCGTGTGTTGAACTACGAGAACGCAGGCGAGAAAATTGAAGTCATAATCTGCCATCATCGGTACGAAACGGTCGACGGAAGTGGAACTAAATAGTTTAGTTTCAGGGCCGATTGCACCAACCGCACTTAACCCTTTAATCGCCACATTAGAACAGCAGAGCAACGGACAATCAGATAGCAATGCAGTAATTGGTACACTGGCCGTTGATGGGTGGGCTGTTACATTTGGTACAGCGAGGAGGGGACTGGGCGGGGCCGCAGCCAGCCCAGGCCCCTCCTCGCTGTACCAAATGTAACAGCCCAGTGAGCCCACCCATCAACGGCCGATGTACCAACTTCGTATTATTCGATTTAGCACCTTTGGAGTCTAAAGGGTTAACTTTAAAAAGAGATTGAACTCCTATTCGTTCTAATGCAGGAGTTAATCTCTACTTAAAGATAAGCATAGTTTAGTGCAATTGGCCCTGCAGTCTGCATAGACGATTCATCAATTTTGAACGATGACGGCGGTTGATAAAATGAGTCGAACTGTCTGTACAGGCACGACTCTGTGTTGACCATCATCAGCAGGAGGAGGACAAAAAAACAAGTAGATGTCATCAGCGGGTGATTAATGCAATGTGTCGCAGACAGACAGGTGCTGTCGCAGTATGTGTCTAATGTGATAGCCAACTGGTCAACACCGGTGAGACGCGGAGAAGCGAGGGCATATTCATCATCATCATCATCATCATCATCGTCATCATCAGGGTAAAAATTGGCGGGGGGGGGGGGTTGTGGGGGTTGAACCCCCACTGGAAAA
>Ga0209149_1002656_pt1 | contig 10189 bp, 6 predicted proteins | sample WorMetTyACAVOLI2_FD_187423 | JGI IMG/M metagenome (GOLD analysis project Ga0209149, IMG submission 187423) | Marine gutless worms symbiont microbial communities from Max Planck institute for Marine Microbiology, Germany - Olavius algarvensis... ... | reverse complement strand
CCACTTTATATCTATTTATTTTAGGCATTTCAGCTTTCTGCTATTGCTGTGAGTGGTGGCATATCTATAAAGGGAAGAGGCGCAGACGGCTGTTGGGATAATGTTGGGAAGAAAAAGGCGCGTCTAACTTAGAGGGTCACAACTAAAAAGTCGCCAGATATTTAGGGAAAATTCGCCCCCATGTTGTCTCCTCGATTGCAGTTAGTTTATCCGTAATCTTGCGAGTGAATCGAGAGGCACCTGCTTCAGTACCATAGAGCTGATGACGCCATTGGATGGATCCAACCGTATTACTTACTACACCGTGTCTCAAAAAATTGTGCATTTTTGTTTCTGTCAGAAATTTGTTAAATTTCCATGAATTTTAATAAATTTTGGTAGTTAGATGGCAAAACGGCTGAAATTATATGCCGTGTATACATTTTTCACCTAAACTGACTCATGTCACTACACTACCTTGTTAAAGGCGAATGTTCTAAATTTTTACCTAACACTGGATTTGTTACAATCAGATTGCTCAGATTTGGTGTCATAGTGAAGAGGGCATACTCATACTGTCGCGACAACTTTCTTGCTCAAAGGCCACTGCCAGACATGCGCGAAGACGATTTTTTTATGTTTCAACAGGACGGCACCTCGGCGCATCAGCATGCGACACCATCGCTTTCCTGGAGCGAGAGAGAGAGAGATGCGAGAAACTCGTCCTCTAAGTGCATGTGTCCGTGTACGCGGGGCACATATCGAGCACGAATTCTGGCAATTTTGAGCCGATCTGTCATAACAACTAATAACTCTGCTAAGTAAACCATATTCAGTTTACTGTGTGCTAATGCAGTCGAGAGATACTTTGTTGCAAATAATACATTTTAACGATATGTAACAATTGAGAACCTCTGCGTTTCGCAAGGTAAGGCGGTGACGTGGTTTAGGTTAGGTGGAAACTATTTATACAGCATACAATTTCAGCCACTTTGCCATCCACCAACCAAAACTGATTAAAATTCGTGGAAATTTGACGAAGTTCTGACAGAAACACAAATGCACAGGTGTATATTATCCGACAAAATTTGGCTCGTCTCATATCGGATCAGCTAATCATGGCTCAAAATGTGTAAGCATGACCATTGCCAATATATTCTGAAAGTATCACACGATCACGGCTACAGAAACTGGTGACCAAAAGCAAAACTTCATCGGCTGTTGCCGGCTAATATATCGCCGGCTGTCACTGGGGCGGGTAATAAAATATACACAGCATAATCATCATCATCATCATCATCATCTGTCTTTATTATGACAACTGACAAAACGCAGATGGAATTACAATGCAGTGTAAAAAAAGTTTGTGTAGATTAATATATGTCTGTGTACAGTAGTCGTGTAATAAAATTACAGTCAAACAAGTATCCATAATGTGCTGGCAGCTGTCTAATAGAGAATTTTGTTTGAAGGCTTCCGAGCGAAGACAGGTGACCCAATTCCAGTACACCACGTGGCGAGATCAAGAAGTACCAGAATGTTGCACGCCAGTTCTTCATTTTCGCGACGCGGTGTTCAGTGAGCATCCGGAGCAGTCCGGTCCGGTCATTGTGCACTGCAGGTAATATCGTATGGGCCTACAGGTGTGCATAGCCACTTCATATCTATTTATCTACATATCTAGCCGTAGATTGCGTATTGGTCATACTCGTTTAACGCATTCTTTCCTACTCTCAGGTGATGAACCCAGGTGATGACTTACCTGAATGTGGTACTTGTCAGTGCCCACTAACAGTGAAACACATTCTGGTTGAATGTGTTGATCTTAAAGATGTACGAAATAAACACTTTATTGCTTCTTCCATCAAAGATTTATTTTATAATATTGAAGCACATAAAATCATTGATTTTATTAAAGAAACTCGTTTTTGTAAGCAACTTTAATGTTTGCGAAATACATTTAGTACACTTATTGTTCTTGGTAGTTGTACTTATGACCGAGTATTGTTGGATTAAAAAGCATGTGACAAACGTATTTTTTTACTTTTTTGACTTGCTTTCAGATGGATTGTCAAGCTTGTTACGGATCCAACAACACGATGAAGAGTTTCATATTTTCTCGTTTTAATTTGTCTAATTACTTTAGAATTCCGATCTCAAAGTTGACCAAAACTTTTAGCTAATCAAGATGATAACAAAGTCTCAGTAAAACGTTCACTAAGCGTCCTCCACAACTAAGCAAGCGCTTAAATAGTCCTCTAGGATTGGTTGCTAGCCACATCATGCATATCAGCCAATCGCTAAACAAACTACAGAGATTGACACTGAAACACAACACCCATATTCGAACGACGCTCGGTATCACTACATACCCCCTTACTATTTTAAATGTAGTGTCCTCACTACGTAAAGTGTCCACTATAGAAAGGAAGTAAAGAAGTAAGTAAGAAAGAGAAACAAGAAACGCCCTCCAGCAGATGGACGACCAGGTGTCACGTAGGCCAAATGGCATAGCACTAAGGTACCGCATAAAGAAAACGAGCTGGTGAAGGGATTGACGTCAGAACCCCAAAATTAAGGTAAATCAACGTCGAACGCCTAGTGAGTGTGGAGTGTAGGTAGTAAGCCGTACTGAGCCAGGGTGCCCACAGGCACCCTGGCTCAGTACGGCTTATATATAGTCCGGTTTTACCGCGGTAGTTTGCTGTTCACCTGTTTGACATCGTGTTTTTGCTTTGTTTTTATAGTACGCGCACCTCTGATATATTACTCACCTTCGGGACGCCTACCTGACCCAGTGTTAGGCGTAGCTTGGAACACGGCTGCGATTAGCTGTCCCTTCTCATAACTTATTTTGTCCGTGACGTCAGTGTGGTCTGTCGAACTCAACACGTCCTTACCGTCCTTCGGCCCATCATTTGCTATTAATGTGTCTGTTTGTATGTAGACCAGGTACTGACGTCATATTCTGAACCTTTCACCAGTCTATACACATTTATTTCTGTCAGTATTTTTTCAGTCTCCTGTCAGAGCTGCACTTGACGTATAAATTACTTTCTGCCCCACCACAACTAGTCGCCTCCACGACCACACACGGAGCTCGTTAATCTTTAGCTCGTGTTTTGCGTTTTCTGTAGCTGGTGTTGTTAACGGTCGCTAATGTTTGTTACCCTCCTTGATTGCTTACTTCTTACCTAATTAGCGAGTCGCTAATTTCAATAGCAGGTGGCGTGTAGCCAAGGTAGCACGTACGTCGTCTAGGTGTGCTTTAGATGCGTTGTCAATCACGACTAGCTTATACTGATTGGCTAGCATCAGTAGCTGAGAACTTTTTGTCCAATCAGCTAACGACTACATATACGCTTGTCTTAGTTGCTGCGTAGATTCTGTGTTCATTCTAGTTAGATTCTGGCTTGTTTTGACGTGATGCTTTGAGTAGAAATAGAAATTGTCTGGAAGAAAATTCTAAATTATAAGATGGACTTGACTTATATTGAGCTGATTCCCTAGGTCGAGCTCCAGGCTTTAGAGACTCAACCAGGCATTAGAGCTCGATTTCAATAGGCATTTCGAATATTACCGAGTTTAACGCAGACCACAGACTAGTACTTGCTACTTGTACCTAGATACCGACCGAATTTCGTTTTCGTTTTCGGCCGAAAACGCAAAACCCGGTTTTGGTTGGTCTCTGCTTGCACTTGCTGGTTGAGTACTTGCAGGGCATAAAATACTGTGCAGTGATACACGAATGTGCAGTGATAACTCGCGATTGTGCAGTGATAAAGGGCTGTTTGTGCAGTGACAAAAATATCAGGAATAAGTAGCAACGAAAAATACAATAAGTTTACCTAAGTGCTCGCACTGCATTTATGATGCTTCTCGTCACTAGAAACTGGACGGAGCTAACGATCCTCATATCGTGGCGTAAAATTCACGACATTGCACAGCACTATACGTGATATCGTGCCGCCTCCATGGTTAAAGCCCGTTTTCCACCATCATCCAACGTATCAACGCATGGTCCAACGCATGCAAGTGACCAGCGAAACATGTGAAAACATCAGAAACGAGGTCACGTCATAAAGACTTTTAAAGCAGAATGCAGAAAGAACAGACTACAGCACAAACTATTTTACTGTATCAATAACGATTAATGCAGTATGATTTGTACTTTACTTAGATTTTTATTTCTGCTTTGCCTTTCCTCTGTCTCTGTCTCTCTCCATCTCTGCGTGCGCGCAGGCAGCAGTAAGTTTTAGTTTCGGAAGACCAAAGGCACCGTTTTTTTTTGCGAGCAAAACAGGCAGCTAAACGGTGAATAATACCACCCAGAATGCACAAAAGCTCACCATTTTGATATCAGAAATCCAAAAATTTGGGGGGAGGGGGCACAGCCCCCGCCCCAGACCCCACTCCCAGTAGGGAGGGAGACACCCCCTCCCCACATCCCACCCTCTCGGCGCCTCGATCCTCCCGCCTGTGCAGTGACAAATATTTTATGCCCTGAGTACTTGATACAAGACTGCAATGCATCGCAGATCAACAACAGTGTCTGGCGACTGTGTTTGCGTGTGTGATGTTGTGGTAGTGCCGGCGTGGGTAGAACTGGAACGCTGATCGCTATCGACTGGCTGTTAAACCAGGCGATGGGCGAAGGACAAGTTGATATTGCCAGCTGTGTCGACTCGCTGCGTCGACAGCGAATGAACATGGTCCAGACTCTCGTAAGTAGCTAGATGACCGACCATGCAACCCCCGGACAAAACCCCCTATAACACCCCCTCTTATTTACTGCCGTACTTGGGTCGGTTAGGGTCAGGACCCCGCCTTGTGGGTCGGATAGGGTCAGGAGGACGGATTAGTGAATCAAATCAATCAAATATAATTTGTAACGCGCCATGTGTAGCTTAGCTAATCGAGAGCGTGGGTGCCAGTTTTCAAAAAAAAAAATTCCCGCCGAGTTCTGTCCTACAGCAGCTAAGGGGAGCGGGTTACAACCTAGGCGGGTTTTCCCGGGGGTGGGGGACATTGAACTCGTACCAAGTAGCTAATACTTAGCCTCGTCTTTTGTTTCTGAGTTTGAATCTTCGGCTACGTGATGTCATGAACTCACGTAAAATACGACTACAGTGAATGGGCAAATGAACAAGCAATGTCGTATTGCTAAAAAAAGCTGGCCTGCCTCGCGACTTTAGTCAAGGAGCACTCTGGGATCGATCCCAGATTTCAGAAACGACCCTTAACTAAACGGTTTGTTCCCGCGAGAACGCTCTCATTTTTGGGGATCAGAAAAACCTTTGATCCCAGCTTTTCTGATTCCAGTAGTTTCAGTCACGTGACACGTAGTTAGTTTACAAGATGGCGGCATCCATGTCGTAAGTGATGAGTTAAAGTTCATATTATTTGCGACGTATTTGTAGTAGTGTTTTGGTACCGAAAGTATGTAAAGATTTGGTATCAGTGTCATTGCTGCCAACGAACACACATCGTTTATGGTAGCCATTTTAGTTTTTATACGAGAGCGCTCTTGGGTCAAAAGAGTTAGGACCGAGAGCGCTCTTCGAGACGACGAGACTGGTCAAGAGCGTTCCTGCAAGAGCGCTCCTTAAGTAAACTCGCTCCTGTTCGACTTCGGCGTCGTCAACATAACGGACAGCGATTGTGAACAACAGGTTCCGAGCGTCGCAGTCTGTTTACAACAGTTGACAACACCGGCGGCGAGACGACGGTCGTGTTTGGTTTACAACAGCTGTGGTCTGACGCCAAGTCGAACAGGAAACCGTATTAATATTTGCACGTAGTTTGTATTTGACCAGAATATCGCACCATGGAGCGTCCGGGCAGGATCTAAACGCGGCAACAGAATTAGTGGTACCAACTTCCTAATAGTTTTCCACAGTAACTAATATGGGTCCATCTTGATTCGTTTTCGAGATATGATAACGGGACGGACAACGGAATATGGACGACGGATCGACGACGGCAACCATCGCATATCTGGCCCTTAAGGCGGACCAACAATAATTACCTCACTCAGTGATAACCTGGTATTGTTATTGATCAGCTTGGTTCTTTTGTTGTTTGTTTATTATATAGCCTCCTGTTAACTAGCAACATAAATAACGGGAAAACAGTTACAGTTATCGTCATGAAATTTATCGTCATAAAATTTTCAGAATTAGTCATTAAATTTTGAGACAAATTTAGCCCCCAAAACGCGAAGAACTGGTAGCGCCACCTAGCGAAAGTCACTAAATTGGGGCGATGATGTGCTTTGCACTGATTGCTTCTAGTGCGCCCACACACACAGGTACCAGGCAAAAAATTAAAACGAAACATTTTTAGCGAATTTCAAACTTGCTTAACAACGTGTGATGGTTGATAATAAGACGCGTTTACGAAGTCAAGAGATCAGTGATGTAGTCAAAGCCAACATCTTAAGGCCAAGACCAAGGCCAAAGCCTCAACTCTCAAGGTCAAGGTCAAGGCCGAGGCCGAGGCCATAAGTCTCGGGGCCAAGGCCTTTAAGTATACGGCCATAAACAGAATTTAAGATACGCAGTACATCTGATACCATGACAGCATACATATTGAACTAAATTTTAATTGATTTTTGCTTATATATTCATTTATTATATACATTATTATTAATTTTTTAGTATGCCTATTGAGTTTGAGAGTAATGCTAACAAGAACTTAGCTATCGCCAACAGATCGCGCGTCAGCTGCGCACACAATACGCTGAGGGCATCTATAGGCATAAATATTACACCGTGACTTTGAAATATAGGTTAAGGGTCACTCAAGATCACAGTCACTGGAAACGGAACCATTGGATAGATCATACACGACTTAGTAGTAGTCGAGTAATTTGACGTTGAATACTATCGTGACCTTGAAATGTGGGTTAGAGGTCACTCAAGGTCATTGAAAGTGGTACCATTTGAAAGCTTGGGTACGGTTTCCTATTCGCCTTCCATAGTAACTATGGCCGTATCTTTAGCCATTTCGGAGATATTCAGTGTCAAAGAATGACCTGACCTTGTAATGTGGGTTTGGGGTTGTTCAAGGTCATTGAAAATGGCGCGGTTCGATAGACCGTGCATGACTTTCTATTAGGCCGCCACTGTAACTATAGCTCTATCTTGTATCGTTTGCGAGATATAGCGACTTATTGGCACAAAATCGGGAAATTTTTATACCTACCTGTATTTAGCGCCCCCGCAGGGGGTGACCCCGTCGGAATTTCGTGAAGATGTTTGATGTCGATAAAACTAGAATGATTGGGCTATCGTATGGTGAAAAAAACTATGACAATATGTTAAGCCGTTTTCATCCAATACCGGAACGTAACGGACGGACAGACAGACAGACGGACAGACAGATTTGCTATATCAATATCGCGCGTCAGTATGATGGCGCGCGATAAAAATCAGAGACGATGGAACTGCATGTCAGCTTTGCCCCTCCCCAATAGGTGGTTATGGGCTCCTGAGCGTTTTTTATGAAATTTGAGGTGTGGCAACGCTGTATCCCAATAATTGGAGGTGCATGAACTGCGTTCCCTTGCGTCCAATGGCATTTATAACCACTGGATAAGACCGATGTCTTTATTGGGGTTTCTTTTCTTCAATTTGCCGGTCAGTGACAGTTCGTATTGACGAGTCATTATGTAGAACATGGCCGACAGTGACGGCAGTCGAACCGTCCGGTCTGGACTTGTTGATCGTTGACATAGATCGTCGTACGGTCAGCGGTCATTGATAGCCTTGATGACCGGCGTCAGTCGATCAGCAGGTCAACGTATGGACGCGTTGATGCGCGCTGACGGCGTGCTCGTCACAGCGTGGCTGATATTGCCGAGCCGTGCCTCGTCGTTTCTGCTCCCCACCCAGTGATAAGCTCGCTTCCCACCAGCGCCGCCAGCAGCAGCAGCAGCAGCTCCGTCATTCTTCGTGATTCATCTGTACATTCCGGCTTCTATCAATTGACGTCAACCGTCACGTCATCCTTCCCACGCGACTATTCAGATCAAATCGATTAACCCTTTAATACCCACATTAAAACCACAGAGCTACGGACCGTTATACAGCAATGCGGTGATTGGTACACTGGCCGTTGATTCGTTGATAGGTGGGCTGTTACATTTGGTACAGCGAGGAGGGGCCTGGACGGGCTGGGGCCCCGCCCAGTCCCCTCCTCGCTGTACCAAATGTTACAGCCCATCCATCAACGGCCAGTGTACCAACTTCATCTTATTTGATGTGGCACTATAACTGCATCTGGACTCTAAAGGGTTAAGATCAAATCAACATCTACCTGCACTATAGTGGCGTCACTAGGATTTTGCGCCAGGAGGGACACAGCGGGCGTATTCACAAAATCAGGCAGAAATCACAGAACTTCTACGTAAATATAATAAACTGGACAAGAACTTAGCTGTCGCGAATAGATCGCGCGTAAGCTGCGCACACAATACGTCGACGGCATCAATAGTAACCCCGTGACCTTTAAATCTAGGTTAAGAGTCACTCAAGGTCATTGATACTGGTACCATTCGAAAGCTTGTGTGCCGTTTCCTGTTCGCCTTCCGTAGTTACTATGGCGCTATCTTGTATCGTTCGCGAGATATACCCCGTGTTCAGAAAAAAATCCACTTTTGTTTTCTTGCATAACTGTTAGATAAAGCAACCAATCTGAATGAAAATTTCAGACAAAATAGCTGATGAAATGCTGATTCTAACAGCATACAAATAATTTGTATTCTTTTAAAATGTTCTTTGCTAGCAGCGATGTAAGCCGGACATCAGTAAAAGTGTCGTTACAGCAATAAGATTTACCGTTGAAAGTCACATTATTATTAAATGCTCCTGACTAAATAAAAAAAGTATGAAGCAGACCACTTTCTGAAGATGTTTTCTGATAGAGGGTAGAGTTTTAATGGGTTAAAACATTTGACGGAGAAAGTGACAACAGTGGCATCACTGACTCGTGTTCGGGTTGTGGTCGACCACACAATGCCCACGTACCCCACTGCAAAGATCAACAAAGTTAAAGATTTCGCACTGATAACTTGATCAGTGTCTACCAAGACTTCATCTTCTGTCAAAGAACATCTCGAGCAAGCGTTTTTCTACGTATTTTTTTCACTCGCATCCATTTAATGAGATGTTTATCGTCAGTGGTAAATCTAATTGCTGTAACGACACTTTTACTGACGTCCGGTTGACACCGCTGCTAGCAAAGGATATTTAGCAAGAATACAGGTTATTTTGTGCCGTTAGAATCTGCATTTCATTAGCTATTTCGTCTGAAATTTTCATTCAAATTGGTTACTTTTTCTAAGAGTTATGCAAGAAAACAAAAGTGGATGTTTTTTCTGAACACAGTGTAGCGTGGTATTGGTCGAAAATCGCGAAATTTTATACCCCACCTGTATTTAGCGCTCCCACAGGGGGGTGGCCCCGTCGGAATTTCCAGATGTTTGATACTCTTAAAACTACACTGTGTTTCAAAAAAATTCACCCTTTTGCTTTTTGCAATAACTAAGTCAGATGTTGACCGATTTCAATAATATTTGGTGGGAATGTAGCTGAGTAAATTTGCAGCAAACTGGTGTATTCCTTTCATTACATGGTAAAACATATGCATGGATATTATACACAGTAAAACAGTAAAGTTTATTACGCAATTACGTCACGCGACGCAAGGGAGAACGACGCAACACAAACAAGCGAAGTATCCAAATATCAGATAATCAGCCAGCCTAGATTAGACAAGTTCCAGTTGCAATGTTACAGCAATGTTCGAAGTCACAGCCAAAATTCGATGATCGTCGTTGAAACCCATGTTTACATGAAAGCGTCGTCTGCACTGATGATGATGATGATGATGATGCTACCAGACAACGCGGCGCATGCACGCGGCACGCATGTTAGGTGCCCATCGAATTAAATAAGTAAAAGAAAAAAAGTAAAAATAATATTATGCCGTGACATTAGCAAAGACCTGTCATGCAAGTAATATGATGCTAGACTTGGTAGAAGCGACTCATATTGCGATTACAAAAGCTGTCTGAATCGCGATGTTTCAATTGTTCCATTATTGAATTGGAAGAAAATTGAATCTCATTTTGAAACTTGAAGTAGCGACGCTCAACGAATAAATCTCACATTTGTTGCATATAGTTTTGTTGCAAATTTTGTCAGGT
>Ga0209149_1002655_pt1 | contig 10189 bp, 9 predicted proteins | sample WorMetTyACAVOLI2_FD_187423 | JGI IMG/M metagenome (GOLD analysis project Ga0209149, IMG submission 187423) | Marine gutless worms symbiont microbial communities from Max Planck institute for Marine Microbiology, Germany - Olavius algarvensis... ... | reverse complement strand
CTTGGCGAATACACCAGCTGAGGGAAACCAAAGATTCCACCTGCGGACCGAATCCTTATGGATCCCGGTCACAAAGCCAGGAAGAACCCCTCCGATAACGCCGACCTGGGCTTTCAAGCCGTAGGTTCGGCTCTGCGCATCATGCAGCTCAACGTCGAGGGATTGTCAGCAGCAAAACGTCACATCATAGAGTCACTGGCAGAGAACAATCACATTGACGTCATTTGCCTTCAGGAGACACACGTCAATGACGAAACTGAATGGCGGCTTATCTCGTCTACATTCTGCGGATGAGGACGCTGTTTCGTGGCTGGCCAATTATGGTTAATGACACGCATACGAAAAGAAGAAGAATAGAGGCCTACATCACTGTCACCAAGAACGCTTACCTGAGTGTATACAAGTGGAACTGTAATCCAGTCGAAAGTAATCATAGTGCCACATTGACCTCGATAATTGTTCAATTCCTGCAAAAAACACAATGATTCATCTAAACAGTAAAACCTAGGACGCCATTCCGAAATATCCGCCGTGGCTTTCTGTCTCCGTTTGCCATGAGGCAGTACAAGAAGCTCAGCTGCCGCAGACAAGCTGCGCAACGTTTTACTGCCGGCACACCTGCGCCTTCAGAGCCAGATGTGCGATGGTTGCCGTTGTCGGTCCATCGTCCGTTGTCCGTCCCGTCGTCATATCTCAAAAACTAAGCAAGACAGAACCAAGGTTACTATGGAATTCTATTAGGAAGATGGCATCGCTGATTCTGTTGCTGCATTCAGATTCTCCCCTATACGCTGCCCTGGAGACATATTCTGGTTTCAAGTAAGAAGAACGATAGAAATATGTTAAAATATTAATGCGGTCTCCTGTTCGACTTGGCATCAGACCATAGCTGTTGTAAACCGAGCACGACCGTAATCTCACCGCCGATGTTCTCAACTGTTATAAAAAAAATGCGACGGTGGCAGCGTGTTGTTTACAATCATCGTCACGTCGTCCGACGCCAAAGTCGCAGGAAGAGCCAACTTTTTTTCGCATTAGCGATATTCTTGTTCACCTCGTCCTAGCGACAGCCGGCGAGATGTTCGTTTTTACTCGAATCCTCATTTGTCCGATCACGTTTAAGAACGTCGTCATTGCAGCAACTTGAGAACGTGACATTTTTGCTTTTTTGCTTCTCATTGTAATCCTATAGTTAACGGGCAAACAATTGAAAAAGTTAATAGCTGTAAATACCTCGGAATTATAATAGATGACGAATTAAAGTGGAATTTGCATATCGACAATATCTACAACAAGAACTTAGCTATCGCCAACAGATCGCGCGTCAGCTGCGCAGACAATACGCTGAGGGCATCTATAAGCATAAATATTACACCGTGACCTTGACACCTAGGTTAAGGGTCACTCAAGGTCACTGGAAACGGAACCATTGGATAGACCATACACGACTTAGTAGTAGTCGAGTTATTTGACGTTGAATACTATTGTGACCTTAAAATGTGGGTTTGAGGTCACTGAAGGTCATTGAAAGTGGTACCATTTGAAAGCTTGGGTACGGTTTCCTATTCGCCTTCCACAGTAACTATGCCCGTATCTTTAGCCATTTCGGAAATATTCAGTGTCAAAGAATGGCGTGACCTTGAAAACCAGGTTAGGGGTCGTTCAAAGTTATTCAAAATGGCGCCGTCCGATAGATCATACGCGACTTTCTATTGGTCGGCCATTGTAAATATAGCTCTATCTTGTGGCATTTTCGAGTTATTTGACGTTGAATAATATCGTGACCTTGAAATCGGGGTTAGAGGTCACTCAATGTTATTGAAGCTGGTGCCATTCGAAAGCTTGGATGTGGTTTCCTATTCGCCTTCTATAGTTACTGTGGCCGTATCTGTAGCCGTTTTTGAGATATTCAGTGTCAAAGAATGCCGTGACCTTGAAAACCAGGTTAGGGGTTGTTCAAGGTCACTGAAAATGGCGCCGTTCGATAGACCATATGCGACTTTCTATTAGTCCGCCATTGTAAATATAGCTCTATCTTGTGCCATTTTTGAGTAATTTGACGTTTTAATAATATCGTGACCTTGAAATCTGGGTTAGAGGTCACTCAAGGTCATTGAAATTGATGCCATTCGAAAGCCTGGGTGCGGTTTCCTATTCGCCTTCTATAGTAACTATGGCCGCACCTGTAGCCGTTTGTAAGATATTTAACGTCAAAGAGTGGTGTGACCTTGAAAACAGGGTTAGGGTTCGTTCAAGGTCATTGGAAACGGCACCAATTGATAGATCGCATACGAGTTCCTATTCCCCTTCCATAGTAACTATGGCGATATCTTGTATCGTTTGCGAGATATAGCGACTTATTGGTAGAAAATCGGGAAAGTTTTATACCCCACCTGTATTTAGCGCCCCCGCAGGGGTAAGCCCGTGGGAATTTCGTGAAGATGTTTGATGCTGGTAAAACTAGTATGATTGGGCTACCGTATGGTGAAAAAACCTGACGATATGTTAAGCCGTTTTCATCCAATACTGGGACGTTACGGACGGACAGACGGACGGACGGACGGACAGAATTGCTATATCAATATCGCGCGTCAGTGTGCTGACGCGCGATAAAAAATTAATGAAATATACCAGCATCTTTTATAAACTCCGAGGTAAACTGCCAGGTCATATGCTCAGAGAGATTTACTATGCATTTATCCATTCACATGTTTTGTATGGTGTTGAAATATATGCCTACTTACCTAAATAAATTAATGAAATTAAATAATAAACTCCTTAGAATACTTCAATGTAAGCCAATTACTACTCCTATACGTGAGCTTTACAAATCCTATAATACATTATTAATAACAGATCTTCATAAACAGCAATTGCTTCTTTTTGTTCATAAGTTCATTCACCATCCTGAATTGTTAGCTGAAATATTTATCAGTAATAAATTCTTCACTATTAACGATGAAATTCATAAGTATATTACTAGAATTAAGTCTAACATCCACTTATATCAGTCAACTACTTCTGCAGGACTTAGATCAGTGAGTCACAAAGCCGCTGTATTGTGGAATGCACTGCCTATCACTGTAAAACTTACGACATCATCTACAGCCTTCAAACGTAACATTAAAAAATATCTTTTAGCACTTTATTGAAACTATATATGTATTTGTTTTAATCTCGTATTTGTAACATTGCTGTATATCTAAATTCAATAATTACTAATCTATTTGTATTCCTGCACTGTGCACATGTATATGTTTTTTTTTAATTTAGAATTTTTTTGCAAGGCGGCCAGCAATGTTGGGCCTTATGATTCTTCTGGCAGCCTGCCCTTGTGCGTTACTATCATCGATATTATATGTATGTTCATTAACTGGGCGAATAAAGATGCTTGCTTGCTTGACGAGTAACGTCATCACATACCTCAATCAGTATCTTCACCGCAAACTCCTTGACTCGCTCATCATCGAACTCTTTGTTCACGAGATCTGCCGCCCACAACAGCGGCACGTAGAAGACATTTGGCGTCAACTCGTCCTGCTTCTTGTCTCCGATACACGGACAACTGGCTTCAGCCTCGGCTTCATGTACTGTAGGCGCATAGGCAAGCGAACCCAGGTCATCCAGATTATGTAGATCTATCTTTTTCGTTCTGTTCGGTTTACTTATTTCCTCCAAGATTTTCCACTCCTCCTCGGTCAGCAGCCCTAAAGCCACATCAACATGTCACTGTGAGAAGTATACTAACATGAAAAAATATTAATTTAACACAACATACAATTGCTTCTTTACAGTGCTTCTTTCAATTGCTTCTTTATAATACAGTGCACTGTATTATATTATATCATATGATTATGTATGCAAAGTGCTAGGAGGATATGGTAAATAAGTACGTAAGTAAGTCTGGATATTTATATCCGGCGCCAGAATCATGAAGACGTCTCAATGGCGCCGGGCGGTCGAGAACAGGTGCGTCTTCAGTGCGCGCTTGAAGGCGCTCTCCAACAGGTCCGGTGACCGTAGTGCTGGTGGCAGACGGTTCCATGTGGCTGGTCCGTTGACTGCGAAACTTCGTTGTCCAGTTGCAGTCCGGGCTCGTGGAACCAATACTGGCCAATAGTGACGTGTGGAGGGTACATTAGATATTGCTGACAGTGGTATAGAGGACACTGTAGCTTAGCTATCTGACTCTCCTTCACTACCTACTCAAGATATTGGTCAAAAATCGCGATTTTTTCACAACCCCTGCTTTTGATGCCCCCGTTAGTGGGAGTTCCCGTCAGAATATTGCCGTAACGTTTGGCAAGGAGAAACTAGAATGGTGTGGCTACCCAATGGTGAAAAAAATGATGATATATTTAGACGTTTCGACACAATACCGGCGTGTGACGCACGGACAGACGGACAGACAGCTAGATAGACAAACATCTTGCGACAGCACAGTCCGCACTATGCATGGCATTGCACGGTAGAAACTGAGCGAGATGGCTGGCCAAAATAGTGTGCAAAAATATTGCGAAAAAAATTAACCCTCTTAGTAGGATGCACTAACGTTACCGACACAGGCGACAGACGGAAATGCGATGACAATAACCGAACGTAACATAGTAATGTTCGGCTAAAAACTGACCGGAAGACAATCCAGCTCATTGCCGAGGATACTATGTTAAATATCCGTACAGCAGATCGCAAAACAACAGTGGGCCTGGACATAAATCATTATTAACCCTTTATGGCCACATTAAAACCGCAGAGCAACGGACCATACTGTACATCAATACGGTTATTAGTACACTGGCCGCTGATGGGTGGGCTGTTACATTTGGTACAGCCAGGAGGGGACTGGGCGGGCTTGGGTCCCGCCCAGTCCGCTCCTAGCTGTACCAAATGTAACAGCCCACCCATCAATGGCCAGTGTACCAACTCCATATTATTCGATGTGACATTATAATTGCCTTTGGACTCCAACGGGTTGTAGCATTTGAGATACAGCGTGAAATACCTGCTTTTCCAATGTCTTTGAATGTCTTAAATCTCTTTCTCACAGGCGGACAGATGTCGCGCATTGTGAGTATGTAGGCAAGAGTCAAGTAGCGTATAACAGTGCGTCGAACAACGCGACCTCTGTAGTCGCCTCCACGAATCATCGTCGATACAAAAACAGCCATGCGACTGGGCCACGGCAACGCGTTCAGTTGCTCCCAGAACCGACCGACCACCAGCGACACGTAGAAACCGAGGATGAATGCAACTGGGATGCGGTCGCTAGCTTTGTCGCAGAACTTAGCGATATCTTCGAAATAGCTACGCCATCCATGCAGACAGAGACAGTTAGAGACAAAGTTATGTTACTCTGGTTAATAAAGTTATGTTGCTTGGGTAATTCTTTTTTTCTGGGATGATGAGAGGATGGAGAGATGTCAGAGTCAGTTTTGACCTGCTTCTCCCTTTAGCTACGGCTACGGGGTGAAAGCCTAGTGTGGGCGATGGTGTGTATGCTAGCTGCACCGTTGGTCCAACTGTCCGTTAGCGCGGGCAATGGATGGCCACATAATGCGCTGCAGTACCATTGGCTCATGCCAGTCAAGCTGAGTCAACTGCCACTTCCGAGATTGTAAAGCGCTGCTGGTCACGAGTCTGACTCGCATAAGTAAGTAAGTAAGTAAGTAAGTAAGTAAGTAAGTAAGGAAATTTCTATGCGGCGCGCTTTAAAGCTAGTGTCACAAGGCGCTATAGCAAGTGTCGAGACCTTTACCTTTACCTTTTAGTATTAACTCATAATATTTGTTTTATTTTCTTCTTTTTCCTAACGTGTTGTTTTTATTTCCTACTGCTGGATGCTAATAAAATCATTTGTGTGATTGTTTTGTTCGTCTTACTGAAATGATGGCCTACAGAGGGCGCTAGTAAGCCTACCTCTGTCATCGTAATACCGTGGTATATGTAACGCAAGAGTCTAACAACGTACCGGTACCATCATTTCTGCAGTCGCTGAAGCCGCTGCCACGATCTAACGATTGTCGCAGTCGATCTCTTTGTGCAGTCGCACCTATCGGGTCAATCGTTGCAACGACCATCGCCGCAATAGTTGGAAGGAAAGGAGAAGGGAAATCTGGAGGGGAGGGAAAGGAGTGAAGGAGGGGAAAACTAGAGAAGGGGGAAAAGGGTGAGAGAACGGATGGAATAGAAGAGATGGTAGGAAAAGGGGGAGGGAAAGAAGAGGGGAGGGGGAAAAAAGGAAAGGAGAGGGTTACCCAAATATGTTTGGCTGGATCCGCCAATGATTTGGATCTGGATATTTTTGCGACTGAATTTTCATTCCAAACGTGTTAAAGACAAGTTTGATACTTTCTAGTATAAAAGGTACAAACTTGGCGACAACCACAAAATTTACGACTAGGTCGTGTACACATAATACATTACTGTAACTTCCTGGCTCACTAGGAGGAGAGTTAGAAGTGATTAAGATCATAAATGGAACAGATAACGTTGACAAAGGATTGTTTTTCGAAATTGACAGTGGAGGTAGAAGAGGGCATTCAAGTAAGTTGTTCACGAAACGTGGCAGACACGACATTAGGAAATATACTTTTAGTAACTGAATTGCAGATAAATGGAATTCTTTGTCACAAGACTGTACTAATTGCACACTATAAATTCATTTAAAGAGTATATTCAACACCTGGAACCGGAAACATTACAACAACAGTGTTACCGGTACTTTGGATAGTTAGCTACATAGGCAATAGCCCGCCCAGCGGGTACACAAACGTTTAGTAAACGTGTATATAACGTTTACGAATGCGTTTAGAATAGGTTTAGAATGTCCGTTTATCATCGAACGTTTAGTTTTAGTTAAAACGTTTTCTTAACCACTTCTAAACGTCACTTAAACGTTTATCGCTATTTTTAAATCTAAACGTTTAGATTTAAACTATCGATAAACGTTTACCTAATGTTTAGAAGTGGTTAACTAAACGCTTATGTCCGTTTTAACGCATTGTAAACCAATTCTAAACTACAGATAAACCCGATAAACCATGCTGCGGCGGCTGGGCGTGCTTACTTATGTCATCAGCGGCACTGTCGATGGTGGCGTCGGTGAATTCGGTGAATTAACGGCTACAAAATCCAGCAAGTGGGCAAAAAATTGGACTTAAACGGTCTTAAATGCAGGCGAACTCACTTGGCAGCATGGCTCCCTCCTGATCCACCGGGAAGCTTACAGCGCTTCCCAGAACCCTACGGATTTTACAGTTGGTAGTAGGTACGGTATAGGCCAGGGAAGTAAGGAGAGGAACGGGATTGGTAAATGCCTCCGACCCATAATCCGAATTTCTGAATCCGATACTGTTTTACAAATATACTTTAAAGAAACTCATAAAACTGAAGACTCCGTCATACCCTTTCCAACTGTCATCCATTAGAAAGTAATAGGCGAAGCTGATTGAGTAGTGGAGAATAGCATAAACGGCGAAATCTTTCCATATGAACTTGTATATGCTCCCGTGCCATCTAATACAACGACATAAAAATATGTTAGTTCTCGTTTTAATAAAACGAATTCACGACATAACTTCCTAGACTGGAAATAATCCCCCAGATAGGCTATTACCCCCTAGAGACAAGTAGCTCTGCTGTTGCAGAGAGGCCGCGCGATGCTTTGTGTCCATCGGCATTTAGCTTCAACATCGAGCGCAGTCTTTTATTATGGCTTCAGATTTACCACTGCGTACAATGCTGCTCTGTTGTCTTCAGCGTGACGTTGAGGCTTCCTGTAGTACACTTCGTCGTCGTCTCCCGTCATCAACAAACTCCGCCGCTTACCAGCGACTAGTGTCAACAAATTGCCATGGTCCGTCGCAGCTGTGTATATTGCATCTGCCGCTCCAACCGTTCACAGCACGCGATGGAGCCAGATATTGGTTCAGAATCGCGACTTCTGCATACCCCACCTGTATTCGACGTCCCCATTGGGGGCGTCACCTTCAGAATACTGCCATGACGTTTGGTATGGAAAAAGACAGAATGGTTTGGCTACCCGATGGTGAAAAAATTTTGAAGATACTATATTTCTCGTTTCGACAGAATTCAACGTGACAGACGGACAGACGGACACCGCATGACGAAATAGGCCGAAACTAACACTAACCCGTACTCCTGACCATATCCGAAGGGAGGGGGTAATCTTCGGACGGGGAATATCTCCGGGGGGGGAGTTGCCTCTGCGCACCTAATAAAACATAGGCTACGTCTGCATTAATACTGATAATGCATAACGAAGTACACAGGTGAAACGTGAGCACAGGATTTTTGTCCTTTCGGTGGTCGTTAACAGTTCAGTTATAGCAGCATTCCAGCTGGTTTACCCGCCCAGGCCTCGCGAAACTACGCAGTTGGTCCTTAAGTAGCCATAAACCTTTCTAGCAATACTTAAATTTAACTTATTCTTCTTACTTTCGCCAAGGAAGCTATGCGATCGATATTGTCTGACCGTCATTCGTTCTGTTGTCTGTCATTCTGTCTGTAAGCAGAATTACTGCAAAAGTAATCAGCAAATTTCATTAAAACTTGATGTTATGATTGGGCCTACCAATCGGAAGAACTGGTTAACTTTCGATGGTGAGTGTCTAATGATCCGGTCCCGGATACGGATTCTGGATCACTTTTTCATTTCCCTCACCAATGCCGAATAGGGGATTTTAGGAGATTTATTAGCATTTCTCATACAGTCACCGGCCGATTTTCACGACACTCGGCGAAATGACTGATGCCGACAAGATAATAAATCCACAACATTTTGAGAGCGATTCCGGCAGACATCCGGATCCGAATCCGGATTAATCCGGAAATCTAAACTCGGATCCCGGATCACTTTTGGTTGAGGTTAGATGCCTTGGCCGGGGTTTGCGCTCTCTAAGCACAGTCTAGTTTGTACATAAAGTTATTATTATTAAGGACATTTATACAGCGCAAAATTAGAATAAAATACACCAAAAAATGCGCTAAGTTGACATAACGTAACATACTCAGAAGTGGGCAGTAATTTAGTCACATGTAATTGAATGACGTACTTTAATTAAATTTGTAATGTGTAATTTTAATTAAATTTGTAATGTGTAATTTGTAACAAACTTACTTTTTATCATACCTATAATTTGCATTTGGTCGATATTACATGTCCATGTAATTTGTAATTAGGGATCAAATTTACATTTTAACACGTTTTTGCCATCTTCTTCTGCTCCTGTTGAGCATTTATTCAGTTTTGCAGGAATTACCACAAGACCACACAGACGTTGCATCATGCATGGCCCACAATACATTCGAGAAACTGTTCTGCTTAAGGAAAACTAGGCGAAGCAGTACTTTGTGTTGGTGTTGCGTAACAGTTTGCAGAAAATATTCTTGTATGGTTTTAGGAACGGACTTCGCAGTATTCTTTTGTGTTGATGTGATATTAAACAACTGCAGATATAAGTAGATGTAAGTGGTAATTTGTTGTAATTTTAAATTACGCAATTTGTAATTTGGCCAGAATTTTGAAAGTAATTATTATTTGGTATCTAAATCACTATGAAGCCAGTAATTTGTAATTAAATTACAATGTGGAATGTAATTTTCCCACCTCTGGTAGTAGGCCGACTGTTGTGGTGCGTGTTATCTACAAGCATGTTGCAAGCACAGTAGGCATATTCTATGCAGATGTTTCGCTACCTTCTCCCAGTAACCTTTCCGCTTTTGTCGTGTATTCAAACAAGCAAACACATGTTTTACCAATATACACTGTGTTTCAAAAAGCTTCACACTTTTTGTTTTTGCAATAACTTACTCGAATGTCAACCGACATCTGACAATTTATTTTCGCCAAGGTAGTGTAGAAACACACATTAGGTACGGTGGGCAGTACATATGTCGGATTGATGGAAATTTATTGAGGTGTTACTATGTCAAAAATTGTGGATATCAGTTGACATTCGACTAAGCTATTGCCAAAAAGTGTGCAGTTTTTCAGACACAGTGTATAACAGTCACGTCCGTTTCACACGCAGGTGTCCTCTCTGTATCAATAGCATACCTGTCCTGTCATGTAGTTATCACGTTTCGTTTTAGCGATACTGTACCGTCGCAGTAGTCTGATGAAGCCGCCGAACTTTGCACTAGCTACTTCGTGAGAGTACGACACCGT
>Ga0209149_1002654_pt1 | contig 10189 bp, 7 predicted proteins | sample WorMetTyACAVOLI2_FD_187423 | JGI IMG/M metagenome (GOLD analysis project Ga0209149, IMG submission 187423) | Marine gutless worms symbiont microbial communities from Max Planck institute for Marine Microbiology, Germany - Olavius algarvensis... ... | reverse complement strand
TGCCGTCACCGTGCAAACTTTTGTTGAGATAGGTTCAGCGGTTGGGAAGATATTCCCGGAGAAAAAAAAATAAACAGACCGAAAGCTTAAGTCGAGTCGCACAGCTAACGCTTGGCGCTCGACTAACAAGCACTATCAGGAAGTTGGCTCCTCTGATTCTGTTGTCGCATCACATCGTTCCCCCAGACGCTCCTCTGGGGAGATATTCTGGTTGAGTACAAAATGTGTTCGCCTTCTGTTAGACCACAGCTGTTGTCAACAGAGCTCAACCGTCGTCACACTGCAGGTGTTGTTAATTGTTGTAAACTGATTGCGTCCGTTGCAGTCTGTTGTCAACAGTCATCGTCGCTTGTGTTGACAGCACCTGTGGTGTGATGATGCCAAAGTCGAACAGGAAGCTGGCCAGCTTCTTTTCGCACAGACATGCAGTATTCTTGTTATCATCGTTTATTACGCCAAGAGGCAGCACACAAATCATACATATTACTAGTAAGAAATTGACTTAGAAACAAAAGAGCAAGCAAAAATACTAAAAATACTAAAATACTAATCAGACAAAACTCAACACAGACACTTAATTCGAACTCACACAAGATAGAAGGAACGAAGCCCTAGCAGCATTGATTGCACGCTAACTGCAATATGTCCAGCACACATAGGCGTTTTGACAAAGCTGTTCCACACACAGTTTTATAGATAGTGTCGTCGCTCTTTTCGATATGCATCACGTCGTCTGTGGAGTCAAGCTGCTGATTCATTTCGTCAGCCTCATCAGTCTTGTGCCGATTCACGTATCCACGCACTTGTCAGCTCATCTTTTATCCTCGCCACTGTCACCATTCATTACTCTTTCACTTCACGCCGAAAGCACACATATACTACAAATCCTTCCACCATGGTCTGTTGGTACCTTCTGGACTGCCTTCATGCGTTATTTACCAGACCGGACTTATTTTTATCACCTCCGACGAGGCGAGGCGGAAGTTATGCGATCAGATCGGTTTCTCTGTCATTCGTTCTGCCTATCTGTGAACAGGTTTACAGCAAAAGTAATCAGCTGATTTCATCGAAACTTCGTATTATGATTGGGCCTACCAATCGGAAGAACTGATTAACTTTTGATGGTAATCCGGACACGGATACGGATTTCGGATCACTTCTCCACTTCCCTCACCACTGCGGAATAGGGGATTTTAGGAGAATTATTAGCATTTTCTCATACAGCTGATTTTCACACTCGGCGAAAAAACTGACGCCGACAACGTAATGAATCCACAACACTTTGGGAGCGATCCGGCACACATCCGTATCCGAATACGGATTAATCCGGGTTCGAATCCCGGATCACTTTTCGCTGAGGTTAGACGCCTTGGCGGAGGTTTGCGTTCTCGCCGGAGCACAGCCTAGGCCTAGTTCATTTTATATTTCCTTAACTTTCTCTATGGTTTACCGCGGTAGACTGAGCTCACCTCACGACAGTCTTTTTAGTACGTTACGTTCGCCTTGTCGTCACAAATCCGTCTGTCGTCTGTAACGTTGGTGCACCCTACTCAAAGAGCTAAACTTTTCGGCAATATTTTTGCACCACTAATAATAATTTAAGATACTCGGGCAGTTTCCGTTAAAATTTTGGAAAAATTAAAAGGAATTCTAGGTGATCGTGCAAGTTAAATGGGGAGTGGTATGAAAAATTGACGAAAAACGACGCAAGTTACGGCCATGGTTACAATGGAGACGAACAGGAACTCCTATACGATCAACCGAATGGTGTAATTTTTAGTGACCTAGAGTGACTCTTAACCTAGGTTTCAAGATCACGATTACGTCACATAACTCCAGGGCCTAAAATATATCAAAATGTCAACTACACACAGAGAGGGACGATGGAGGGGCTGAAGGCCCCGGGCGAGGCACGGAGGCGCGAAGCGCCGGAGTGCCGAGGGGGTGGGGTCTGGGAAGGGGCGCCGTAGCCCCTCCCCAGTATGGGGGTCTGAGGGCATTGCCCCTGAAAATTTTGAATTTAACTGTGCAAATCTGTTCATTTTCAAGCGACAGGGCCTAAAATATCTCAAAATGTCAACACACTCCAGCAAAGTCAACTGCACACTTGACAAAGTCAACAGTTCAACTGCACACTTTGTGTCAGAAAACTTTTCTGACACAAAGTGTGCAGTTGACTTTGTCAAGTCTGAGAAAACACACAATTTTAGGCCTTGCATAACTCGACAAGAACTTAGCTATCGCAAACAGATCGCGCGTTATACGCACACGATACGTCGAGGGCATTTATAGGCCTAACTACCACGTGACCTTGAAATCAAGGGTCACTCAAGGTCACTGTAAACGGAACCATTGGACATATCATACACGACTTAATAGTAATCGAGTTATTTGACAGTGAATATTATCGTGACCTTGAAATGTGGGTTAGAGATCAGTCAAGGTCATTGAAACTGGTGCCATTCGAAAGCTTGGGTACGGTTTCCTATTCGCCCTCCATAGTAACTATGGCCGTATCTTTAGCCATTTCGGAGATATGCAGCGTCAAAGAATGGCCTGACCTTGAAATCTGGGTTTTGGGTCGTTCAAGGTCATTGAAAATGGCGCGGTTCGATAGACCATTATGACTTTCTATTAGTCCGCCATTGTAGCTATAGCTCTATCTTGTATCATTTTCGAGTTATTTGACGTTGAATAATATCATGACCTTGAAATCTGGGTTAGAGATCACTCAAGGTAATTGAAACTGGCGCCATTCGAAAGCTTAGGTACGGTTTCCTATTCGCCTTCCATAGTAACTATGGCCGTATCTGTAGCCATTTGTGAGCTATTCAGTGACAAAGAATGGTGTGACATTGAAAACTTAGGGTTCGTTCAAGATCATTGAAAATGGCACCATTTGATAAATCGCATATGAGTTCCTATTAGCACTCCATAGTGACTATGACGATATCTTGTGTCGTTTGCGAGATATACCGAGTTCGAGTTATTGGTCGAAAATCGCCAAATTTTTATACCCCACCTGTATTTAGCGACCCCGCAGGGGGTGACCCCATCGGAATTTCGTGAATATGTTTGACGATGATAAAACTAGAACGATTGGGCTACCGTGTGGAGAAAAACTATGACAATACGTTAAGCCGTTTTCATACAATACCGGAACGTAACGGACGGACAGACAGATTTGCTATATCAATATCGCGCGTCAGTATGCTGACGCGCGATAAAAATGGTGCAAGATAGAGCTAAATTTACAATGGCAGACCATTAGCAAGTCGTACACGGCGCCACTTTCAATGACCTTGAACGACCGATAACCCACATTTCAAGGTTACGCCAATATTATCCGCTGCATTGTCATTAACAGTACACGATAGACACATATTGAGCCTACAATGGATAACAAGTAAGTCCTTGCATACGCCCTGCTCATCGGTGTAATTTCGAATTACCTTGAGCGACTATTCGTTCATAAAGCAGACGGTAACTTGCGTTCGCCCAATAAATCATCAAGTACGGTGTTAGCTTTACTGTGAGTCTGTGGCAGTACTATAAATAGCACAACTAGGTCAGCTGACCAAAACAAGCAACAACGTAATATATTTTATTTCTGTACTGCATACTGTCTCCTTTCACTTCAGCGGCAAATTTTGTAATGTCATAAGCTTTCATTTGAGTATCTTTATAGCATTCTGGGCCTTCTAATAAAAAATATAGCCTATTTTGCACCACATGGTTTGCGGGTATTTTTTCCATTGAACTGCCATAGATATTTGTCATCAAAAAACTCACCACCTGTCATCAGTAAGTAAGTAAGGGTATTTACAAGGCGCAATAATCAAAGAAGTCACGATGTGCCGAAAAAGTCGCCATTCGCCCAATTTCGCGGATGAGATAGGCGAACGTTACGGGGAAATAAGTATAGGGGTGGTAAAAATTTTAGCGAACGTTACTACGTTACGATCTACTTATGGTATGAGCCGTCCGTCTGTCGTCTGTCTGTGACATTATTCCACCCTAGAGAGAGAAACTTGAACTTTTCGGCAACATTTTTGCACCGCCTAATAGCTCAGGGACCCTGACTCGGACAGTTTGTATATGTATTAAAATTTTTGGCAAAAAAATTGAAGGGGTTCTACAGGATCGTGCAAGTTAAATACAAGGGGGTATGAAAAATTGGCGTTTTTCGACTAATATCTCGCTTTATTTCGAAAACGGTACAAGATACGCCCATAGTTACGATGAAAGACGAATAGGAACTGGTATGCGTCTACCGAATGGTGCCGTTACCAGTGACCTTGAGTGACCTCTAACCTAGATTTTAAGGTCACGATATTTGAACGTCAAATAACTCGAAAATGGTACACGATATAGCTAGTTACAATGGCCCCGTTTAATTTGGCCCACCCTGTACACTTGTCTTTATTATTTGAATCATTCTCCCTTTCTATTGTTACATCGATGTTACGGTCTTTTTTATTCTGGTGTCAGGAAGATGAATGTTTCTTGGATTAAAGTTTACCACACAGTAATTAAATTGAATATTTGTGAATAAATTGCAATACTTCTGTGGTAGATCATATATCATTGGCATTGTGCGTAAACGTAAACTGATGTCATAGTAGTACTTTCCAAAATCCGGTCGTTCTGGAATTTTATCTCATAGCACTAGTTCATTAATTTAATTTGCTAAATTAAATGGGTTGTATCGTTTTCAGTTCGTTGCCATTGTTTTTTTTGATAAATTTGTCGAGATTTGCATGACACTTGTTTACAGTGTATAGTGATGGCTATTGTTCTTCTGTGTCTTTTGTATTACTGTATCGTGTCGTTGTAGTTTGTCTATTCATTCTGTTTGCCTGCCATGGCGAACAAGAAGCTCTGCTGTCGCAAAGAGGCCGCGCGATGCTTCGTGTCTGTACAGCTTCTATACACTAGAATGGTGTTTAAAAAATTCGAGCATATGTTTATTCGCTTTGACATGATCCACAGTTTTCACGTATCGCAGCCCACATTTTTGTTTCCCCTGGGGGACGCCCTTGGGGCAATCACGCTAAATGTTGTATGGATGGAAAGAGGATTCGATGCTTACAAATTTGCCTCGCTGAATGTGCCCATCTAACTATAACCGTTTCTCAGATAGAGCGAGATATTGGTTGAAAATCGTCATTTTTTCATACCCCCTTACATTCGACGTCCCCGTTAGGGGGGTTCCCGTCGGAATAGCGCCACCCCGTTTGGTACGGAAAAACTAGAATGGCTTGGCTACCCGATGGTGAAAAAATTTCGAAGATATGTTTATTCGTTTTGACGTGATCCACGAACGTGACGAACGCACAGACGGACACCGGGTGACGGCATATACCGCGCTTATGCATAGCATCGCGCGGTAAAAACCGTATGTATGCTGCCCACATCGTGTTCAGATGTAATGGATTCTGAGCGTGATAATGCGGCTACCGAGATGGCGACGGTTCTTCACTGCTCTGTTGTTGACGTCATCGCTCGTTGTCGTCTTTAGACAACTACGTCATTCTGACGTCATCGAGATGACTGACGAAATCAAGGCCAGTGTCATGTATCCAGGTCAATGGGCCCAGACGGACAGCCCGTCGCTGTCCACTGCTGTGACGACATCAGGACCGTGCAACCAATCAGAGTAAGTAACCTACTGCAGCAGGTGCTTTATTGTCTGGTTAATGCCGCATTCCATTATTCTAGCAAGCTGCAAACCTGGTCGAAAACCTGATCGCAGACTTGCGTGAATGTGCATCGCAAGCAGGTCGAAAGCATGTCGAAATCAGGTCGCAAGCCAGCTGCAAGCTTGCTTCAAACCTGCTTCAAACAAAATCAAACCTGGTGATTTCTCCAGTCACGTGTGTGACATGACCTAGAATCCCGACCTCTCTTTCGCAATATGGATGACACAGACGCCATAGTCGTTGCTTGTAGTACAGCGCTCGTTGTCTGAAGTTTATAGATGCCGCGACGATGTTAGCAGCCAAGAAGGAACGGAAACACTCCACATGGGTTAAACAGTATATCGGAGACAGATACAGATATGATGCGTATAGCACTATGCTTCAAGAAATGAAAGCCAATCATATGAGTCGATACGTGCAGTAATTTCAGGATGGAAGTCGGTGCATTCTGTGTCCTATAATGCGGGTTAATTGTGGACGCAATTTATAACGTTTTTGGATGTAAAATCAAGCTTTTCCATGGCGTTTTTCACTTAATTACGTCATTATAAGCACGAATAATACAATACGTAACGAAAATCCAGCTTCAACAGGTTCGTTGGCTGGCTCGAAACGGTTCAAATTGCTGTGTACAAAATTTCATCAAAATCGGATGATTTTTCACTGACATAATCGATTTGCAAAATGGTGGCCGTCCGCCATCTTGGAATTGTTTTACCACACACGAGACCACCCACGAAGTCTCTGTTGCTGGCTGCAGCTGCCTGTCAATTTCATGTCAATCTGATACACAGATCTGAAGATATAGCTATTTGAATTTTTCGCATATTTGGCTTGAAACGCCTATTCAGGCCCCAAAAATGGGGGTTTTGGGGACTGTGGACCCCTAAATGTAATTATTATTAAACACCCAAAAGGCACATTCTTGCGTAAATCCACGTCTTTTAAGCTATCAACTGTAAAAATCCGTTGAGGGGTCTGACCTGTAGGCGAGTTGACAGAAAGTGTGACGGACACACACACAGACACACACACAGGTAAATTTATATTCTGTCCATGCATAGCATTGGACAGACAATAAAATTTATGTAAGTCATATATAGGATTACGATATGGTTAGCCGATCTACCGCTATCACTGACGTTGTCGTAACACGAGCTGTGAGCTTCTCGACTTCTCATCGTTGCTTGCCATATAACAGTGTGATGTTGAGCGCCTGTCTGCATCAGTAAAGTCTGCATTATAATAGGCCTACGTGATAAAAATTCAACGCCGTTCCTGGCATGGATGCTAATGAGCTTGTCCTGCGGCGAAAACATTCCAGAGGTGGACGAATACGACGCTACTGGGTTAGCGAACTCATTAACTATGAATTGTCTTTCTCGCTCGTCTGACGGCCGTTCACGCCTTACGATCAGCCACTGAATCCACGAGCCACAGATTTTATTTCAGTGTATCTACATCTGACCAGCATTATTGTATTGTTTGTTGTCATATGCCGCTGAAGTCCACATGAATTTGACAACGTTAAGATGTTAGACGATCACGAATACTCAATCAATCAATCAATCAATCAATCAATCAACGGTTTATTGAGTATTGCAGCATGAAATGCTGGATTAAACATCACAGTAAAATGATACAATATAAAACGAGATTATAAAAAAATAAAACACATACAAAACATATCTAGGGCCTACATTGAAGTTCTCAAAATGTTCAGCCAGTAGACTAAATAACCTAAATTACCGTATGACGTAGTAATGTTAGAGTTTAATTACTGAGTGGGTAACATGGAATAACTATGTGTACTTGTCGAGACAGTAAGGTATAAACGATTTACGGAATTTATTAGTACGTGCTTGGATTGTGTGAAAGGGTTTCGGATTTCGCAGGCTGCTAACAGTGTCATTGTCTCGTCGATCAGGGAGTAGGCTGTGCAGTACGGAGCTGCTGGCGAGAACATGTCTCTTACTGCATTACAAATAGTGCATTATAAATATTTAGAACAACAATTACCTGCCACACCCCATGAAGTGGCCGGGAAGGTAATGTTTTGAAGTTCGTAACGGTGCACGCTGTCTGCGCGGTGTCTGTCTGCACGGCGTGGCAGGTATGTCATGCTTCACATTGCCTTAAGTTTAATATCTTCCGATCCTATACTTTATCAAACTGCCTTGTATACTGTATTTTATGTGTTGTGCGCGATCGATTAGATTTTTGCGGTGAATGGATCCACATCGGACGCATGGATTTTTCTTTACGGATCGATGCACTTTATCGACTTTCTATAGTTGACGTCACCAGTTCTTTGTTAGAGTGCTAACTAGTATATTTTGTCTGTTAGCGGCGTGTGCGACAGCGAGTGTCTGAGGTTTCGTCAGTGGCTGAATGAATCGCCGGCTGAGAAACCGCGCGCCGTCATTTACTACTTGGTGCAGAAGAAAACAATCCACAAACTCAACATGTCGCTGCATTATCTCGACGCCAACTTCAACGACCGGTCAGTCAGTACGTAAACATCGCAATATAGCGAGTCCAGTTGTCGTAACGTATCCTGAAGACGTGCGTGGAAGAGGAAGTGACGTACAAAATGCAGTGGAGAATGCAAGGGACAGAAATCAATTTCATCCATACAGGACCATCAGTAGCAACAAGTGAAGAGGGAAGAACGGAAGGAGAAAAGAAAGTCATCGAGACAAAGTCTTCGTCGCGAGGCATTTCGAGCACAAAATTTAAAACCTCTATAATTGTTTACTGATTTCCTTGCGTAAATGTGTTTGTCATCAGTTTCAGCCGAACGTTCCTACGGGTAGAATTGCTAAGCCTACGTCAATATCACGCGTCACCATAAAAACGACGACGGACATCATGCCCTCCAAACGTTTTCGTGTAGAACAGCCCGTGCGTGCGTATTTGTTTTGAGAAGGCTTAGGCCAGCGGTTAGAGCGTCATTGGATCATTGCCTCGGTAGTGCCCCGGCAGGAAGTAATTTCTGGCGCCGCCACTGATTGGATGTAAGGGAATGCAGTTCCTGTACCTCTAATTATTGAGATCCAGCGTTCCCACACTTCAAATTTCATTTTTTTTTAAATATGGCCCACAACCAACTGTTTGGGCCGGGCCCACAGCTGATGTACAGCTCCCTCCATCACCTCTGATTGTCCACTTTAACCACTGGCTTAGGCTCCCGTAAGTAATTTTTGGCAGCTGTACTTTTATGTGTTATATACTGCAGGCGTAAACTGTATCGTACACTGTGCATGCATGTGTTAAGGTTTGACTACCCAGTTGTGATATTCATCGAGTCGGACCTTGATGACGACGAAGGGCGTCAGACAATACGTTCGTTCTCTACGACGCCACGTCGCCTGTTTATTCAAGTCGTTCGCTTCCAAATTCCTTCGTTCATAACATCTGCCGTACCTCGGTCGGCGGGAAACGCCAAACCAATCGGCTACAGACATATGTGTCGCTTTCACGCCATCACCGTTTATCGACAGCCGATCATGACCGCGTCGTCTGCTGTCGACTATGCCTGGCGACTGGACGACGATTCGTTCTTATACCGTCCTATCACTTACGACCTTTTTGTGTTCATGCGCGACCGTCATCTGCTCTACGGCTATATTCAGATACGCGACGAGGCGCCATTTCTGATCCGCGGACTGTGGGAGGCAGCGGACGAATACATTCTTGCGAGCGGCGGTGATTTGCCGGATATCTACACTACGTGGAAACACACACGGATCTACTACACCAACTTCGAGATATCAGACATGTCAGTATGGAAGTCGCAGAAATACTGCCAGCTGGTGGACTATATTGACCGGCGTGGAGGGATATATTACAGGAGATGGGGTGACGCGCCGATCAAGACGATTGCCGTGACGTTGTTTGTTGCACGTAATCAAACTCACCACTTCTCTGATGTCGCATATAAGCATAACATATACACCAACAGAGGGCGAGCTCACCCTCCATAAACTGTAGCCAAGTTCTAGGGCGAATTACTGAGGTCAATAATTTCAAGTTCTGCGCTGGAGCATGTTCTTTGGTGCTCATGTACAGGGTGGGCCAAAAACGGACTGATTTTAAAGATCAGCTAACTTTTCAGTGACTAATGACAAAAAGGCGTGTAATATATCAGAAGTTTCACAATTTCGTCTAGAATTAAATGCATAATTTGCATGTGAGTGCAGTTAAACATTCTTTGCCTAATTTGAATAAATCGTCAATACCCAAAAATTGCATTGAATTTTACAACGACGCATGAGTTTTGCTCACTTTTTATTCGAAATGCAGTAAAACAAGAACGATCTCTAACACGTATGGTTAGTCCAGACTGAATTCAACATGACTACCCTTCGCCTTGATAACCATCGTCAATTTTTGACGACTTCGCGTTCCAGCAGGACGGAGCGCCTGCACACCGTTCACAGCACACTGTCGTTTGCTTGCGTTCAAATGAGTCTAAGTTCATCGAA
>Ga0209149_1002653_pt1 | contig 10190 bp, 8 predicted proteins | sample WorMetTyACAVOLI2_FD_187423 | JGI IMG/M metagenome (GOLD analysis project Ga0209149, IMG submission 187423) | Marine gutless worms symbiont microbial communities from Max Planck institute for Marine Microbiology, Germany - Olavius algarvensis... ... | reverse complement strand
ATGAGAAAACCGGAACTGTCATACGGCCAGTTCAGGCGGTCTTTGAAGACATTTTTATTCGGACAGTGAGACCACGGCGCATTGTGAACTGCTTAATTGCGCCGCCTAGAAATATTCTTACTTACTTACTTACTTACTTACATTCTTGGAAGTCCCGGAACGACTTTGACGAAGACACCTATATTTAACATTGAGCGAACAACAACATGACACGACCGGATCACACTAAAGATCAACAAAAAATAAAAATAAACTACATTATTTCCGATTTCGGTTATTTCGTCGCGTCATCACTTTCGTGTTACATTACAGTTTATGTCTGTTGACGAAACGTCCAGGGAGGTAGCGAAACGTCCGGTATCGAAACGTCCAAAGGTGCGAAACGTCCAGTAGCGAAGCGTCCATGTAGCGAACTGGCAAAGTAGAGAAACGTCCTGTTACCTCCACAATACAGCTAGATTGGCACACGAAAAATTTAAAAATGAAAAAGTTCTACATGTAACGTGCAGACAGTAAACGGCAAACGATGACACAAAGAAGCAAACAAACAGTACATCAATAAACCTGACAAACTTATCTATCTTTAGCCGCTTCGACACAATACACGAAAGTGACAGACAGACACCCAATTACCCACAACGGCATAGGCCGCGCTTATGCATAGCATCGCGCGGCAAAATACCATGGGTGTGTAGTGTACGATACAAACAAGTTTCTGCGAGCGAGATTTTCTTACGTCGGACGTAGGCCTGTACTGTGACCGACACGTGAATTCTTAGATTAATACTAATACTAATAATAAACTTTCTATAGCGCCAAAATTGGGTGCTGAGACCTGTAATCAGAGGTTCTGCTCTGTATGAGAAATACATGTGTTCCGCACAACGAGATGCCATATTAAACCATTCTGTGTGCTATATAATTTCATCTGCGTCACCGAAGCCCTGTGGTGCGTAATAGACAGGAGAGATAATGCAATTAGATCTGATATATTATTGGCGCTCGATGGCTGTCGTACTGTGTCGGTGCTTGGTGACGTCAAAGATTGTTGCGCTGCAGCTGAACGGATGAGATATGCGTTCACGCATCTGACGCTCTGTTTATTTAGCTTATGTGTGCACGGGACATTCCCCCGCACATATTCCTCCCAAACATTCCCCTTCCCGGACAATTCACCTCCCTTTTTGCATGCTGTAGGACATCCCCCTTCCACCACCAGTCCACCACCATCCGCCAATCTACAATGTAAGCGATCTGCCGTTAACCATTTATGGCCACATTAAAATCGCAGAGTAACGGACCATAATGCAGCAATACAGTGGACTGGGCGGGACCTGAGCCCGCCCAGGCCCCTCCTCGCTGTACCAAATGTAACAGCCCACCCATCAATGGCCAGAGTACCAACTTCATATTTTTCGACGTAGCACTATAATTGCCTCTGGCCTCTAAAGCGTTAACGTGTACAGAATTGATACCGATAGCGGTAGATCGGTTAGGGTTAGGAACATGGGTTAGTGCCAGTTTTCAAATTTTTGCTTTAACAGCCAGGAAAAAGTCCTATTTGGGGAGGAACATTGTGTGGGCCAAGGAAATGTCTGGGGGACATGTCTGAGGGGGAAATGTCTTACATGTGTGCGTGGATGGTGGATGCGTGCGTCATACAACTATTTGACCGGACCGGCGTCTCATAATGGCGCCTTCTTGTCCAACACTCCAGAATGCTATTGCGACTGAATATCACAGCATGTACTAGCCAATAAATCAACTGAAGTGCCAAACTTCATCTGTCCCAGTAGTAATAAGTGACCGTCTTGCCACGTCTTATGTAAATCCTAAATCTTCCTCTGCAAGACTCTGAGGCGACATCATACCAAACAATCGTTATTTGAGACAATACAGTCCATGACTTCATACGGCCGTGAAACACCAGAAGAAGAAAATGTGAACATAAACTAAACAAGAGCACTCAGAGAGCGCAAATTCCGCCAAGGCTAAAACCTGATTCGGGATTTAAATCCGGATTTCCGGATTAATCCGCATCTGGATCCGGATATCTGCCGGTTCGCTCCCAAAATGTATTGGATTCATTATCTTGTCGGCATGAGTCATTTCGCCAAGTGTCGTAAAAGTCAGCCGGTGACTGTCTGAGAAATGCTGCTAAATCTACTAAAATCCCATATTAAATAAGCTGTGCGGCTAGGTCGCCGCCACAATATGCCCCCGCCCCACCTTGACTTTTGACCTTTTGACCTTGAAGTCGGTGTGGGAGTGGCATGTGACCTGGGGTACCCCTGTGCAAAGTTTCGTCTTCCTGGGCCTTTTGGTTTTCGAGTTAGAGCCGATGTACGCGACATCAGACAGACAGACGGACGGACGGACGGACAGACGGACGACAGACGCCGATGACCGCCTAATGTCCCCGCCTCCCCTACGGGGGCGGGGGCATAACAATGGTGAGAGAAATGGAAAAGTGATCCGGAATCTGTATCCGGGACCGCATCACCACCAAAAGTGAATCACTTCTAGAGAGTCACCCCTTGCCCATGCCTACCATTATTTGGTCGACGTCCGTTACCGCGTTCGTGAGTTATCCTGCTCACAGAACGACAGAGAGAACAAACGATCACATTACCCCGCCATGCAGCCTTGGCCGAGTAACAGACAGATTTTATCGCACAACCTTGGTCGCTATTTACGCGTGAGTCTCAAATCTATCGTCGCCCAGAATTAGCTAGATGTCCGACATGGGGGTTGCCGGCTATACTCGTGTTAAACCGTTGAGACGGTTTCAAAGTCGGCGCAGGTGCGTCGGACTGCTGAGTACGCATTGTTTGGTGGATGTGTCTGTATACGGCAGGCCAATACCACTTTTTTCGAAACCAGTTTCTGCGGCTGAACAGACCAGAACAGTGCTGTGTACCGCGGAGTGTGGGACATTTCCCCCCGGACATTTCCCCCGCTCGGACAATTCCCCCTCCCTTTATATGGTGTAGGACATTTCCCCCTCCTACCGCTACCACCATGTAACAATTTATATACCCCCTTACCTCCAGTTGGCCACATCTGAGATGTGATGTTGGTCTGGAGGAAGGGGAATATAAATAAAAACTGTCTCTGTGTTACAATATTGTGTACTATTATAATGGTGCACAAAGATACGAACAGTTCTTACAGGTCGGTTGACTATATCGGGCTTGGTTTAGCTCTCTGTCTTCCGAGCGCCTCTGTGTCTTCGGTCTTAATGGTGCTAAAAGATACTAAAAAAAATTTTGCTTACATCCTTCTCTTTACCTTTTAGCTAGCTGAGCCTGGTGAGATTGGCCCTTGAGGTGGTTGACTAACCATCGTCCTTCAGTGCTATGACAGTGTTGGTTGGGTCATGTGACCCGTAGAACCGTCTCCGAAATGACCTATAATGTGTCGAGTGGGACGTTAAACTCTACTATACCATACCATACCATACCATACCAGACAATCTGTATAAAGCGATCTACCGCAATGGAAGACTGGCACTGACCCGCATTCCTGACCGTAACCGACGCATGACGTGGGGTCATAATCCTAACCCGAACCTTCAATCAATCAATCAATCAATCAGAAGAGGATTAGAGTGACCAAAGTAACAAATGTTACCGCGAGACCACTATTACAGTGCTAATAAATAAAGGATCGTTGAAATAAAAAAGTTTTAACCCTAACCGACCCAGGGGCGGGTCCTGACCATAACCGACCCATGAGGCGAAGAATTTTTAGAAAACTGACACTAACCCATATTCCTGACCTTAACCGCTATCAATTTTGTACACGTTAACGGTAGATCGCTTTATATAGATTGGCGCATGGTGGTGGTGGGGGGAATGTCCTACACCATGTAAAGGGAGGGGGAATTGTCCGGGCGGGGAAATGTCCGGGGGAACATGTCCGGACCCCGTACCGCGCATGCGGTATAAGAACGGCATCAGATTTCGTTTTGTGTTTCTGACGCCGCTTTCTTTACCTCCGACGAAGGCACAATGTTTTATACCTGTCCGTCCGTTCGTTCGTTCGTCCGTCCATTCGTTACCAAACATGTGAACACGATATTTTGAAAACGAATGAACCGATTTTGATGCAAATTTGCACACGTGATCTGCGGGGCAAAGGCATGGAATGATCAGCTTTTGGGTCAGGCCGTCAAAAGTCAACGTCACAGGAGGCCATAGTTGGATTTAGATGGCTGAAAGAGGCATCATTTTCGAACCCCTTAGGTCGAGTAGGTTTTCTGTTTTAAGAGTATAGACAACTACAATATAATAACAATGTAATGTAATAACTTTCTTTTAGTGCATTTTCAGGCTAGATAATTAGAACGAATTTGTCAATTGAAAATTCGCCCAACGCAGATATCACAAGTGAATATACGCCCACACGCAAGAATTACAAGTTGATAATAATAAAGCTGAGACAGACAGACAGACAGACGGACAGACGGACACCGCATGACGGCATAGGCCGTGTTTGCGTAGCATCGCGCGGCAAAAAAATAGGCCTATAGTAACGGCCTTCTGTTGGACTTTGGCGTCAACCTACAGCTGTTGTAAACAGAGCGAGTGTCATAGCCTGTTGTTAACAATCATCGCTCGTTGCGTTGATCTGTGATATGACGCGAAGTTGAACAGCATCCGGGCCAACTGGCGATATTCTAGTTATCTTGCAATGTAACCCTTTAATCGCCACATTAAAACCGCAGAGCAACGGACCATCATATAGCAATACGGTGATTGGTACACTGGCCGTTGATGGGTGGGCTGTTACATTTTGTACAGCGAGGGGACTGGGCGGGGCCGCAGCCCGCCCAGGCAGCAGCAGACCCAGGCCTCGCTGTACCATACGTGACAGCTCACCCATCAACGGCCAGTGTACCAACTTCGTATTATTCGATATAGCACTATAATTGCCTTTGGAGCCTAAAGAGTTAAATACTGCATATTGCTTCTAGCTGCAAGTACGTTCAGTTAATTTCTTGTCCTATTTGCTCTTGTATATTACTATTATGGACTCGTACACATTATATGCATTTACACTGAACACCTACTGTCCTCCTTTTAACCTATCCAATGGAAATTCGGCATGATATTTTGATGTCAACAAGTGGCTCTGCAGTCGCAAAGAGGCCGCGCGATGCTTCGTATCTGTAAGCTTCAATAGTATAACACGGCGAGCGCAGTCTTTTATTGTTAGTCACAGAGGCTGCAGATTTATCACTGCGCACAATTAAATGCTGTTCCGTTGTCTTTGGAGTAACGTCGAGACTTCTTGTCATAAACATTTCGTCGTTGTCTCCCGCCATCAACAAACTCCGCCCGTCCGCCGCTTACTGCCAGAGATAAGTGTTACAACTTGCCTCGGTCCGGCGGCGCCGTGTTGATAACACCTGGCGGTCGCAGCGTGTCATGACGTTTGGTAAGAAAAAAACTAAAATGGCGTGGCTACCTGATGGTCAAAAAAGTTTGAAAATGTGATTACCAACACAATGTAGGAACGTGACAGACAGACACACGGACACCGATTGACAGCATAGGCCGCGCTTGCATAGGATCGCGCGGCAAAAACAGAACGATGGGGCAGTCAGATATCTCGGGTGCCATAGAGCGTAGCAGAACGATGGACCGTTTGCATTAACTGTTACTGCGTTGACCTCTCCTTGATTATGTTCCTTGATAGCTTCGTCGATCAGTGTGTGGACAGTGGAGCGTTCAGGTTCTGGAGTGGTATGGTATTGTACAGTAGGTTTAACGTCCCACTCGACACATTATAGGTCATTTCGGAGACGATTTTACGGGTCACATGACCCAGCCAACAGTGTCATAGCACTGAAGGATGATAGTTGGTCAACCAAGTCAAGGGCCAATCCCACCAGGCTCAGCTCACTAAAAGGTAAAAATAAGGATGTAAGCAAAATAATTTTGATACATAGCACCATGAAGACTGAAGACACAGAGGCGCTTGGAAAACAAAGAGCTAAACCAAGCAAGATCAAAGCCCGATACAGTCGCCCGACCTGTAAGAACCGCTCGTACCATTGTGCACCATTATAATAGTACACAATACTGCAAGACAGAGACAGTTTTCTCTATATTCCCCTTCCTGCAGGTTCTGGAGTGAACACGGCCATTTATTAACACAGATGTATACACTATTTACGTGTGTTCTATGTACAGGGTGTTTCAATAAAAAGTAGCCCCCCTAAAACTTTGGGAGTATTTTCACTTCGGTTAAGCTTTTTTTGTGTGAAATTTTGCGAGTTCATATGCACATACATCTATCAATTTTTGTAGATTTATCTTAATATTTCATCAAATGGCGTTTTTCTACGAGTACCCATCGTTTTCACCCTGTCAAGTTTTGAGTATTCACCTAGAAAATGAAAATGCAGTGTACCAGCTTTTCGGAAATGGCGTCATTTTTTCGTCATCGCGTGTTTTAGTGTCCGATAATTGTAAACAGTCGATAACTGATTTTTGCCGCGCGATGCTTGCATCAAGCGCGGCCTGTGCCGTCATTCGGTGTCCGTCTGTCTGTCTGTCTGTCTGTCAGTCTGTCACGTTCCTACATTCTGTCAAAAAGGGTAAACATATCGTCAGACTTTTTTCACCGTAGGGTAGACCCATCATTCTAGCTTTTCCACACCAAAAGAGAAGGTAATAGTCCGACGGGGATCCCCCTAAACGGGGGCGCCGTATGCAAGGGGTATGAAAAAATCACGATTTTTGACCAATATATCCCTTTATCTCTAAAATGATGCAAGATAGAGCCATAGTTACTATGGAAGGCGAATAGAAAACCGCACCGAAGCTTTCGAATAGTGCCAGTTTGAATGATCTTGAGTGACCTCTGACCCAAATTTCGAGGTCACGATATTATTCAACGTCAAATAACTCAAAAACGGTACAGTATAGTGCTATATTTACAATGGCGGACCAATAGAAAGTCGTACACGGTCTATCGAATGACGCCATTTTCAGTGACCTTGAACAACCCCTAACCCAGTTTTCAAGGTCACGCTATACTTTGACGCCGAATATCTCATAAGGCGAATAGGAAACCGCACCCAAGCTTTTGAATGGTGCCAGTTTGAATGACCTTGAGTGACCTCGAACCCACATTTCAAGGTCACGATATTATTCAATGTCAAATAACTGGAAAAAAACGGTGTAAGGTAGAGCTATATTTTTCAGCATCTGGTAACCAAACCATTCTAGTTTTGCCATATTAAACGCCATGGCAAGTCCGACAGGGCCCCCCCCCTAACGGGGGCGTTGAATGCAGGTGTGGAAGGCACAAATCGCGATCGTCGGCGATAGCTGGCTTGGCTATCGATCGATGACGTGCTTAACCTGTGAACAACAACTGCGACAATCCCCCGTGCATCTACGGCGAGGCATCAGTGAATCTATATTTATCGCAGCCTGCAGCGTGCACGACTACGACGAAGACAGAACAGAACAGTGTATGCAGTGTTACATCTGAAGCAGAACTTGCGGTCACGTAAAAAGACAGACACGAAGCATCGCGCGGCCTCTTTGCGACAGCAGAGCTACTTGTTTACTGTTAACGTTTTACAGACATTGTCTTAAAGCTTTGTAGATCCTACCAATGGGAAAATTGTCTTACTACGACAAACTGCGTATGCGGATGCTGTCGCTGGTCAAAATGAAAGCACGTTAGTTGTGACGCAATGTCATGATAGAATAATTGTCAGGGTTCGTTGGGCCTTTCTCCCCTTCCCTGATGATGCGCCTTAATTGATACTCATCATTACGATACCTATCTTGTGTTGTGCTGTCAATCATGATGCTATGATGTCATGAGCTATTTATAAACGCCAATGAGATGCGAAGTGATGACTCCAGGTCATTTGGATGAGTCAGTCATCGAGCAATCAAGTTGGTTAAAAAGAAACACAGAGTGTATCGTAGATATAGGGATGATAGCCATCCAGCAGTAGTTCGAATTTCGATAAAGTCAAAGGCTGAGATTGTGAGGTCTAAACGGAAATTGAGAGAAAATTAGCAGAGAACATTAAGCAGGATTCAAAATCGTTCTATGCATATGTGAAGAGTAAAGCTAAAGGAAAGGCTACGGCAGGACTGGTTCTGTAGAGGATAAAAATGGTACATCAGTAAATTCAATAGAGCAAGTATGTGAAGAGTTCAATGATTTTTTGTTACGGTGTTTTCAAACGAAGGGTCTGAGGACATCCCGAATGCTAAGGCCACGTTTGATGGCAGGGAAGAGCATTTGTTGTGTGAGATTGATATAACACAAGACATGGTAAAAAAGCAGCTCAACAGATTGAGAGATGAGATAAAGCATCTGGCCCAGATGAGTTGGTACCGAAGTTTTTAAAGTTTTGTTTAAGTTTTTTATGGTATTAGAGGAGGGATTGTTCAGCCACTAACATTGTTGTTTAGAAAGGTTGTAGAGGAAACTGGGGTACCTGAGGATTGGAAACAGGCAAATGTAACCCTATATTCAAGTCTGGTAATTAGAGTAAAACTAGTAATTATAGACCAGTTAGTTTAACTAGCCAGATCTGCAAGATTTTTGAGGCTATCATGAGAGATAAAATGGTTGAGTTGTTAGAAACTCGCGGATTAATCAGGGATTCACAGCATCGTTTTAGAAAAGGCAGATCATGTCTAACAAATCTTGTATGTTTTTTTTGGATAAAGTCACTTCTTGCCTGGATGCCAAGGGATGTATGGATATTGTTTTTCTTGATCTAGCAAAGGCATTTGATAAGGTACCGCACAAGAAATTAATGGAAAAGGTAGCCAAACATGGTATTGGAGGTAAACTGTATAAATTAATTGAAGGGTGGCTGGGGGGTAGAAAACAAAGAGTCTGTATAAAAGGTTTTGTATCGAGCTGGCAAGCGGTATTAAGTGGGGTCCCACAAGGCTCTGTGCTGGGCTCTATGTTGTTTTTAATTTAGTAAATGACTTGGATGAGGATATCAGAAATTTCCTATTGAAATTTACTGATGATATTAAAGTGTTTGGAAAGGTAATGGATGACAAGGATAAGTGTAAATTGCAGGAGGATCTTAATAAGTTAGTTTCGTTGGCTCAGAGATGGAAGATGGAGTTCAATGTCACCAAGTGTAAGGTTATGCGTACAGGTAATAAAAATAATAAGTTCAGTTACGAAATGAATGTTAAAGTATTGGATAAGGTTCTGGTTGAGAAATCAGAATGATTTGGAGATTATGATATCCAGTGATGTAAAGAGTTCACAACAATGTGTTGTAGCATGTAATAAGGCCAATAGGGTTTTGGGGATGATAAGCAGAACCATTAGTTACAAGGAACAATGGATGATGGTCAATTTATTTAAATCTTTAGTGAGGCCACATTTTGAGCAATGTGTAAGTGTGTGGTCTCCTCATTATCAGAAGGATAAAGAAATATTGGAAAGAGTGCAACATAGATTTACAAAAATGATTGAAGGTTTTTCGTCTTTACCATATGGAGAGAGACTCCTGAGGTTAGGTTTGTGGAGACTTGAAGAGAGAAGAAATGTGGAGAGTTAGACCACGCCTTGCGGTGGTCAAGCCACACCCTTCTAGCTCTCGTATTGGCGTGATGGTTTTGAAGCAGAGTTTGTTAATATGCTGCGGGTTTTTGACCGATTGCGGCTATATATGATCGTCGGGTTAGTGCGATTACTCTTGAGTCGAGCTCTGGGTATGTTTGAGTAAACACGTTGGTTACGTTGGAGTGTGTAAATGGAATTGGTCGTTTTGGCCGTGTGGCACGACCTTTTATTTGATGCGAACGTCAGTGTTGAACGTTCTGTGTGACTGGCGAAAGAGTATTCAGTTCGCCGTGTGTTTCTGTTGACTTAACAGGTGACGTTTGTTAGTCGTCCATCGTTCAACGTAGACTTGTACAATTCACTAGTAGCTACACTGTAAACTTATTGTGTATTACAACAACATTGTAGCGCTATCTTTTCGTATCGTATTTACGCAAGTGAAACGAATAGTGTAGGTCTATATTAACAGTCCAGTTCCGTACTGAACTGTAGTAATATATATACACTGTGTTTCAAAAAAAAGTTCACCCCTAGGACTTTCATGATAACAGTGTGAAATGAAAACCAATTTAAATAATATTTGGCAGAAATGTACCTGACAAAATTTGCAA
>Ga0209149_1002652_pt1 | contig 10194 bp, 6 predicted proteins | sample WorMetTyACAVOLI2_FD_187423 | JGI IMG/M metagenome (GOLD analysis project Ga0209149, IMG submission 187423) | Marine gutless worms symbiont microbial communities from Max Planck institute for Marine Microbiology, Germany - Olavius algarvensis... ... | reverse complement strand
TCCACGCAGTAACGTAGACGTTTGCGTCACTGATCGACAGCGTCGTCGACGATACTCTGCTGCAGACCAGACCACTCGGCAATCAGACGTCGCTTCAGATCGTGCCCATCGAGAGTAAGAGAAAAAAATAATATTACGCCGTGACCGTGACATTAGCAAAGACCTGTCATGCAAGTAATAGGCCTATGATGCAAGACTTAATTGCTAGAAGCAACTCATATTGCGATCACAAAAGCTATCTGAATCGCGATGTTTCAATCGTTCCATTATTGAATTGGAAGAAAATTGAATCTCATTTTGAAACTTGAAGTAGCGACGCTTAACGAATAAATCTCACATTTGTTGTATATAGGTTTGTTGCAAATATTGTCAGGTACATTTCTGCCAAATATTATTTAAATTGGTTTTCATTTCACACGGTTATCATGAAAGTCCTAGGGGTGAACTTTTTTTGAAACACAGTGTATATACGATAGCACCTTGTTGCCATGACTGTACACAGACGGTCCAATCATTGTAACACTCCAACAAAATGAACAAATTAGTACACGTAGATCTGTGTCATGCTGGGCAAGACATAATATATTATTAAAATGTATAGGTGGTCCAAGATTTTGTTGACCTTAAAATGACTCCTAACCCATATTTCAAGTTCACGCCATTATCGGCCTTGAGTGATTCTATGACATGAAGCGTCGCGCGGCCTCTCTGCGACAGCTAAGCTTCTTGTTTCATACTCTCTTGTATTCGACGCCCCCGTTAGGGGGTCCCGTCGGAATATTGCCACACTGTTTGGTATGCAAAAACTAAAATGATGTGGCCCAATAGTGTAAAAAGTTTTAGGATATGTGTAACCGTGAATACCTGCGTGTGACGGACGGACGGACGGACAGACGGACGGAGACATCTTGCAACGGCGTAAAGTTCGTGTTATGCATAACATCGCGCAGTAAAAACGGAATATCATAAAAAAAGTTTAAATGCGGTACTGGTATTGTATGCAGCTGTGTATAGTACATGCAACTCGACATGCCAGTTAACAGTTTTTTTCTCAAAAGTTGAAGTTACAAGGCGACGCCTCACGCAATTTGAGCAGTCGTACGGTCAAACTTGGTTTAAAATATTGTCCCGACAAATTGCCGTTGAAGAACTTGTACATGCCAAGAACGTGTACAATTAAAAAGTCAAAGTAAGGAAGTAAGTAAATGATTTATAAAGCGCCGTTGTCAAGTTAGAATGAAGACGCAATATAATCGAAATCCGAACTCAAGACGGACCCGCACCAATGGACTTCACGGACAAACACTAAAGCGAGACAGTCGCAGGGAGATCTTTTAAGTTTATCGATGACTACATTGCGTGCTGAAAGTGCGAACACTACCCAGACGTCGGTCAACGCTGCTGCCACTATTAAGCTATGTCAATTTCCATTTTCGACTCTCTTGCTTTCAAATATTTATATTCTGTCAGGAAATATCTTAAGCAAACATTAATGCTCAACAGGCCTACTTTTTCACTCACAATCGTGTACTGATACGTTTTCTTCAGCGGTAAGTCCCATGCTGCAACGATGCTCACACTGGACGTTTCCCTTGGGCATCATTTCTGTACGATGCGGAGACTGTCATGCACTGGTGCTAACGACGTGCATGCACCAGCTTGTTCTCAGGGGGACAGCCTCTATGCTGATGAGACAGTGCACCCAGACTACTACTCGGATAGCCTGTCGCACAGTAGACCAATCTGGTACCTCCATGAGGTCCCCCATGATAGCTACTGACAGTGTTTGTGCTCGGAAATGGCTGTGAGTTGGTTAAATCCAGATTGGTTGCATGTATGGGCTACCCGCTCAGCCACGTCAGAAGCCTGAAATGCTCCGGTTTACTATCCTAATGAAATAGTAGAGTATTTCAGGCTGAGATGCAATGCTATTACGTCCCTCTGCGCGTCTGTCGCACAATGCGTCTCAGTCTTGAAAAAGCTAGACGTTTCAGAAGAACGTAGAGTCTTAAAATGTTGTGCGCGTTGTTCATAAATCACACAGATTCTCATCATACCATATAGTCTCTAACGTACTGCTAGAAGTTTTTTTTGCGGATGGCCTATGGACCCACTCAGCGGTCGGCATACTCGGCCGATCAAACCCTGCCCCCTATGGATTGGATTGGACATCTCCCTTACGTTGCTATTAGCAAAGAATATTTAACCAGTAGACAAATTCTCAAACGTTTAGAATTAGCATTCCCTCAACTACATTGGCTGGAATTGTCGTTTAAATTGGTTAAACTATCTTGGAGTTACGCAAAAAATACGAAGATTTCTTTTTCAGTTCACCGTGTGGATGTTTGTTGGGCAAAACGCTCGGATCTTGCGGTGTTTTACTGCCTGACTGTCACGCGTAACAATCGCTGGACGATGACCCGCAAGGAATACTGCGGGACGTAATGAAATGTAGGCCTATTGGCGACTGTTGGACAAGATATCAAGTCGTTACACCGTTGTATAGTTGCGCCGGAGTCCTCTACAGAAGTAGTAAAAGCGCCAGCTACAAATACGATGACACTAGACGAGACATAGTCCGATTTCTCTACATGATGAATCCGAATATTAGCATGTCATTTCCTTTGCGCAGCCTCGTAATGTATCACGGCTTTAGAGGATGTGGTGGCAAGTTGTTGCTGCTGCTAAAATGTCTCTGCTTCGGTGGACGTGCTGCGGCTGCTGAGAGTTCTCGGCGAGTAGCCCCGTAATCGACTTTTTTTTAAAAAAACCACTGCAGTAATTCAGCAATTTGTACTGCTCCAAAACTTCAATACGATACGATACGATACTGTATATTTAACTGTAAAAAGCTGACGGATAGCCAGCTTAGTCTACTACACGGAATGGACAAAAAGGTAAAAGAAAACTAAAAATAAAGAAAAAATACTGATCATCGATTCAGATTTTCAACTACTGTAGCCGGTCATGCACTTTTGTATGAATATAAATTTAGTTGTTTTCACGCATCACATCGTTATGCACACAAATGTTAACCTATTAGTAGAATGACACTGCATTTTGCCGCGCGTCGATTCGAATTTTCTATCGTATCCTGCTCCCTGCCCAAAATGTAATCAGTTCACATGTTGGACCTCCCGCAAATTTCATCGAAATCCGTTCACAGTATTTGTGCGAAGCGAATAAATTTAAATGCTGATGTTGGTACGGGACATCGGCACAACGGGACATAGAGAAAACATAAAATAGCCCCCGCCGCGCATCTATAGCTTGCGCAGGCGTAAAATGCAGGAACGATAGGCTACGTTGCAATAAATACGCGTCGAAGATGTGATTATTTGAGTAACTCCAGTTAAATAATAACTAAAATCAATAGGCCTACTTTAATCATCCATAAGCTAAATGTTTTAGATAACAAAATTATTACTTTATTTGAAAATAATAGGCAAAGAGCAATTCCACTGACATGCCATAAACAAAAATAAAAGTAACACACAATAATACACGATAAAATAGAAAAAGTTTACACATACAATGTAAACCAGATGTAAACTGGTAAACACATGTAAACACATACAATGTAAACCAATGTAAACTCACTAGCCGATTGTGACTTACTAAGTGATAAATTGCTTGACTTCTTATAAAGAAACATATAAAACTGAAAAAAATGTAAGCTGCCATTATTTATTAATATCAACGCAATGAGGAATCGTAAGCATCGGCGAAAACAATCTGATCGAATACGACTTTCGTTAACATTGCGTGACACCATGTCCTTTACCTTTAACGATGTCTTCAGTCCAGTGGCGCCATCCAGGGAATCAACTCGTACATATTTGCTAGCCGATCTAGGGTGGCAAGATCGATTCGATTGGATTGATTAATTCACACGATATACTTTGTAGTTGAATTGTTCTGTTCAACTTCCTTTGCTACTGCAGATTTTTTGTTTAATTTTGGCTGCGCGACGCTAGCATCAAGCGCGGCCTTTGCCGTCGTGCGGTGTCTGTCCGTCTGTACATGTGTCTGTCACGTTCGTACATTATGTCAAAACGACTAAACATAACTTCAAACTTTTTTCACTGTCGGGTAGCCTCACCATTCTAGTATTCCCACACCAAACAGCATGACAATATTCCGACAGGAACCCCCCTAACGGGGGCTTTGAATGCAGGTGTGGTGGACTAAAATCTCGATTCTCAACGAATGTCTGGCTTTGCGATCAATAACTGCTGCACCCTGGTTTGTATTTTGCACTTAGCGACCGGCTTTCTGTTTACTGCGCGTATTGCACGACTAAGCGCGACGCGCTGTACACAGTCACGGTTGTCCGTGACTGTGTACAGCGCGAGACCGACCAAGAGCGCTCTCGCGCTATACACAATCATGGTCGTCCGTAAATCGTGTGTATGACAGCAAGGCTCGACTTTACGCCGAAGACAACAGAACAGAATTGAATTGTACGTACTGGTAAATTTGAAGTCGTAGTAACTAATAATAAAAAAACTGCGTTCGAGGTATCGTACTATTGGAGCATTGGAGCTAACTACTGACAGATACGAAGCATCGCGCGGCCTCACATTAAAAATACAAGTAGCTCTGCTGTCGCAGAGGCCGCGCGATGCTTCGTGTCTGTCAGTGGTTAGCTAGAACATACCTACAGCGCAGTTTTTATATTACTAGTTACTGCGGCTTCAGATTTACTAGTGCATAAAATTCTTTTAAATTCTGTTTCGCTGATTCCTATTGTCTCCGGCGGTGTCCGACCAAAACCCCCCGGACAAACACCCCGTAGGTCATAACCTCCCTAGTTTGCTGCCGTTCGTGGGTCGGTTGGGGTCAGGAACCCGCCTCGTGGGTGGGATAGGGTTAGGAGTACGGGTTAGTGTCAGTTTTCAACAGAAATACCCGCCGGGTTCTGTCCTACGATGTCCTACAACAGCAGAAAACGGGGGTTATGACCAAGGGAGGTGACCTCCCTTCGTCTCCAGCGTATAACGTCGAGCCCGTCACAAACACTTCGTCGTCCTCTTGTGCGAACAACGGACGACGGACGCCGCGGTGAGGGCTCGACGCTTGCCGCCGCTCGTCGCGGCTTGTTTTTCATCACATACCAGCGGCCTGTACGTCGGGTATCATTTCGCGGTGTTCCTGTCCTACTTGTACGTCTGCATGAATTTGTTCATCTACGCCTTCAAGCACGAGGCAGTGAAAGAGACACTGAGTCGTCTGATGGTCTGCCGCAAACGCGTCGGGGCGACCTCTGTCGGAGATGCACCACGAAGCAACTATAACACGCGTAATATCGCCATCAGACCGACCACCGCAGTTGCAGCGAAGCCATCAGATATTCGTCCAGAATCGCGTTTTTTGCCTACCCCACCTGCATTCGACGCCCCCGTTAGGACGGTTCCCGTCGGAATATCGTCACCCCGTTTGGTATGGAAAAAATTGGAACGGTGGGGCTACCCGATCGTGAAAAAATTTTGAAGATGATATGTTAATTCGTTTTGACATGATCCACGAACGTGATAGGCAGACAGACGGACGAACACCACATGACGGCATAGGCCGCGCTTATGCATAGCATCGCGCGGCAGAAATCACAATTGCAGAAATCAGTACTACATCATATGCATGCGAAAAGTCGATATTCTTGACTGACGTTTTAAATGTCTGTAAATTAGTTGCTATTACAGTAGCAGCAGGCAGTCTATTCCAAAGCAACACAACGCGTACAGGAAACGAATGAGCACGAGCGTTAATTGTTGCATCAGGATACAACAATTTCAGTCGATGCTCTCGTGTGCTACAAGAATCAGCGACAGCAGAGCTACTTAATTGTTAGTGTTTTTTTAAAGATGTAGGCCTATATCTACACTGTGTCCCAAAAAGGAAGGCACTTGATGTTTGATAATAACTTTGGCAAATGTGGATCGATTTTCACAATTCGTTCACCAATTGATTTGTGAGAAAATTCTCGATGTACATACTACAGAGATTTCCAGCTTAGTCTTAGTAATAGGCCTAAGTATACCAGATGTTGTAAACGGACAATTCTATTTCAAGTTATCGTCGAAGACTTAGTTACATGCTTTTTTGGAACACAGTGTACATCTCCAACTCAGAGTGGCCGTGGGGACGTCACAACACTGACATTACTAGAATTTTAAAAGATTTAAGGGGCTAAAACCAAAATAATAAAAATTGAGGATTATAACACTACACTGTTCATGGTTCAAGATGTATTGTTATTGAAATTAAATTTATTACCGTGAAAGATCTAATACATATATTTTTAGAGAGAGGTATCGACCGTCGGTCAATGAGTTGGTGCCACGGCGTTGTGACAACACTCACGTTATTATTAATATTTGCTATAATATCATGAGCCACTGGTAAGACTATTCAGTACTCAGCGTTTGTTAAATGCGTTAAGTGCGACATAATGCATGACAGCATAAAGAATGAAGCATGAAGCAGCTTACCGACCGCATCACACCTGCAGAGCAGCGGACCGAGACGGTCGAAAGAGCTAAAGCGAAATTGGAGGGAATTACGCAAACTGAAAGAGGCATCTATTGACTGATGAAAGTTGATTTTAAAAGGATGGTATTGATTATGGGGAGCTGAAAATGATGTCCACGTTTGCTCAATGAATACTGATTTTGTCTGAATGGGGGTATGATTCAGACCAAATCCAACGTTATCCAACGTTTACAAACGTTTGCTAAAAATTTCGTAACAAACGCGTTTATAAACGTTTTTAAATTTTTATTTGAACGTTTATTAGGCCTACATCTATGGTTTATTAGGCCTACATCTATGGTTTAAAGGCTGCACGTGCGTTCTGTTCGGTTGCGCGCTGGAGGCTGGACTATCCTCGACGAAAAGCTGGCGCTGGCTGAAGGCACATTGACGCTGAGAAAGACTGTCTGACGGACACACAATGGTGGCACGATTCGAAGCGGCTGATTCTTTGAAGAATTACGAAAAGACTGTCGACGCTATAGAGCTTATTATGGATGACGAAACAGGTGTACAACAAAGCAGGTCCTTGCAGTCGGCTGATCAAAGCTTGAACACGATCGCAGCATATTACGATACGACTCGTTGGAGACGTATGTCCGGTCCGTAGCCTGCGAGACCGGTTCAGTATGAGAGTAAATGATGAGTTCAAAGCTATGCACTGCAAGTACCTGTCGCGTTGCGAAAGCCATGGCACACAGGTGAGCAAACGGTATCGCAGGTATGATGAACCGGATACAGAGCCTGAGCTTCAGTTGTCGCCAGTGGCAACGCTATTAGGTCGTAGCAGTGCAAATGCATGTCGCCACGAACTGCCATTTGCATGTGGAGATGGGCTGAATATCGCGAACAATAACTCTCGACGGATATGTGCATAAATCAGTTATTGCGTCGCCACAGATCAGGCTCCAGTCGGGGCCATTAAAGTGCATCACACAACTTCCATTAGCATCTATAAAAGTGAGTGCGATCGTCCTGCGTTTCTCGGACTAGTGTGGTGAGTACGCAAAATAAAGTCGAAATTACAACTTCAGAATTGAGATGAACATTTGTCATGTTAAAAAAGAATTCTCGTTCCAAATACGAAATGGTGGTGTGTGTTATGATCTTTGTTAATTGTTTGCATTCGCGGTTTTCATTAATCTGTACTCCAGTGACGGTTTTATGGTGGCAGGAGGGGCCACAGCCCCCACCCAAAAGCTTCCCCTGTGCCCCAAATAAAGTTAGCTGCAGTTAACCCTATACAGTCCAGAGTTAATTATAGTAAGCTTACCACATCGAATAATATGAAGTTGATGGGTGGGCTGTTACATTTGGTATAGCCCACCCATCAACGGCCAGTGTACCAATCACCGTATTGTTGTATAATGGTCCGTTGCTTTTCTGTTTTAATGTGCCCTTCAATATATGGCAGTGGATGTTCAGCCCCGGCTACAGTAATGGCCACCCCACTGACCACCTTAAAGTGCAAAGCCTGGAGCCGCCACTGCTGTATTCTGCATTCGTGCGAACAGCGAATAAACGTATTATTATCCGGTGCAGTGATTAGAAATGCACTGCTTAATTTTATGGTCTGTCGCGCCACTGGTTACGTGCCATTCACCACGTTTACCGTCATAATCAACTGCACGTACTGCATAATTGAGCTGTTCAACCGCAAAAGCAAATTACGTATTACACGCTGAGCGATTTGCACTCGTGCGGAAGATATGTCGTTTCCTGACGCGGAAATTCGAGGAGAAGCAAACATAGCAGTTGCAAATCTGCAATCCGAACTGGCGGATAAGCTGGATCACTGTAAGACAGCTCTGCAAACAAAGCCGGGCGAAGAAGCTTTGCGGGAGTCGGGAGAGCTGGATGAAGACGACGACGCAGTCTGCAGCGAGAGCGAAATGATCACCGACGACGGCAAATATCCGTAGCGCTCAATGGCTGCACGCTGATCTCCAGATCTATAGAGTTGGACACCAGTCAGGTCAAACCACTTGTCCGGTTTGGCTGGGTCACAAAATTCTCTCTATTGGGTCGATCGGGTTGCCACATGCCCTTTGTCGAAAATATCCGATACATGCATTATGCAATTTACCTCGCTGACGAATTTCATCATCCAGCAGAGTCTGATTTTCGAAGGCGTCTGCGTTCCGCTTCGTCTCACGAACTGTCTGTTCCTCGTACCCGACTCTCAACCTACGGCGATTGAGCATTTTCAGTCGCCACTGTACGGATCTGGAACAGTCTTCCACAGCATATCACGTTTGCTCCGTCACTTCCCGTCTTCTGCTCTCGCTTGAAAACATACTTCCTCGAACTGTTACCCGTAATTACTGTTGTTGTACCCGCGAAGTGACACTGTCATTAATGGACACGTTAATCGCTTTACTTACTTACTTACTTACTTACTTACTTACTTACTTACTTACTTACTTAAAAGCAAGAATTCATACTTTAATTCTTAATAATAAAAAGTTGTAATATTGCCGTTTATTACCGGTTACTTATTTATTCTATTTTAACGGTGGCTAAAATGATATGTGTTTTCTATTAGTTTTGACACGACCAAATATTACTATATTTTTCGACAACTAAGTCATGCAAAATTTGGTCGGGTCCAGAGTTTAATGGTAATTTTGGGTCGGGTTGGGTCACTACTTGTGGGTCGGGTTGGGTCGTGTCAAGAAAATTGGACCCGCGTCCAACTCTGCTGCACTCACACTGCGTACGCAGCGGCTAAGTTCGCCGGGCAACACAATGGTCCCCAGTACCTGCTTCTCACCGGCCTTGGTCTCTTGGGGTATGCTGGTCGTCGATACCGATCTCGGATGCGGTAAAGAAGAGCGTGCGTATTCCTGACCATCGGTCCAGCAACAAAAAGACCGACAGCCGAACGTGCTCAGACCAGAGTTGGACGTGGGTCCAATTTTCTTGACCCGGCCCAACCCGACCCACAAGTGAAGTGACCCAACCCGACACGACCCAGAATTAACATGAAACTCTGGACCTGACTTAGCCCAACCCATTTATGCACGACTTTTAGTTTTGCCATCAGCTGCTGAATCTTTCAGCTTATCCACCAAATAACTTTTCACCTCAGATGCCAACATCATCGTTTCACGAGCCACTGCTTTTTGCCAGAACAACACGTCCTTCATGCTGGAATAAATAATTAAACAGTCTGGCAATCTTACGACTTCTTATCATTATACGATACGATAGTGGGTATTTAACGTGCAGTAAAAAGCTGACGGGTAGCCAGCTTAGTCTACCACACGGAATAAACAAAAAATTAAAATGTGAAACTAAAAATAATACTTATAGTTGTCCAATAATCCGTTTCTTGCGTGTAAATTGTATATTTATTGGATTTTATGACACTGGATCTGACCCAACCCGACCCACCCAAAACGCTGAATTTTGTGATCCAATCCGACCCGACCCGACCCGACCCATGGATGGACCTGGCCCATTTCCAACTCTGTCTCAGACTGTGATGTGGAACGAACAGCTGCTGGCGACTGAAAATCATCATTTATGAGCAACATTTGTTAAAAGTTTCAACTCAACTCACTCAACTCAACTCAACCGGAGATTACGGACGCAGGTGTCTGACACCTCTATGTCCGCATCATTAACAACATAACTATATTATAAAAACATTATAACTTT
>Ga0209149_1002650_pt1 | contig 10196 bp, 8 predicted proteins | sample WorMetTyACAVOLI2_FD_187423 | JGI IMG/M metagenome (GOLD analysis project Ga0209149, IMG submission 187423) | Marine gutless worms symbiont microbial communities from Max Planck institute for Marine Microbiology, Germany - Olavius algarvensis... ... | reverse complement strand
ATCTCAAGGCTAATATGGCATCCATAGTAGACCGCCCGGCAGTAAAACCAGACTGTTGAGGTCTGCGGCACTTGTCAAGTAGAGGCTGAATGCGCGCCAAAAGGATATGTGCAAATACTTTTCCCGTAAGTAAACAGCATCGCGAAAAACATTTGCGTTTGCGGTGTGAAGCCGAGAAGACGAGCGAGTGGGAGGCTTCTGTACCGACGACGTGCATTATCGTCGCAGTCGCAGTGGTGTAGGCGTCGCCTGGTAGTAGCTGGCGTGATACCGATACCGCGTCCAGTCATCCATCGATCAAAACTAATGAGGAACACCGTCAACGTGTTCAGCATCTTTTAACGAACGTTATCTTACCTCGCTGTAGCTCAGCTCAGCCCATCATCATAGGCGCAGGGGGACCATTTGCCATTTGCTTTAGGGGGCAAAGGGTAACTGCCATAGAGACATCTGGGCGCTTGTACGGAGGCATACTGGAACAGCCGTCGGAAGGCACTAGAAAATCTTTGTTCACGAACGAGTGATAGCCAGAAATAATTAAAACAGCAACAGCAGCTTAAATAAAATACAGTAACCTTAACTAATTCAAGTTTATTAATTATTCTAGCGTTATTATTGAAATTTTCTGTTTACATACGAAATTGGAAAATTAATGCACTCAACTATACATTGACAAAGTGCAACGTTGAACTCCGGTTTGTCCTACAAGAAGCTCAGCTGTCGCAGAGATACCGCGCGACGCTTCGTGTCGTTGAATATTTTGCTAAGTCACTCAAAGTCACTCAAGATCATTCGAAATGACGCTGTTGAGTAAGGCGTGGTGTAAGTCACTATTAGTATTCCATTGAAACTATGCTTGTATCTTGTACCGTTTTTGAGATATTCAGCGTCAAAGTATAGCGTGACCTTGAAAACTGGGATAGGGGTTGTCCAAGGTCATTGAAAATGGCGCCGTTCGATAGACCATATATATACGACTTTCTATTGGTCCGCCATTATAAATATAGCTCCATCTTGTACCGTTTTTGAGTTATTTGACGCTGAATAATATCGTGCCCTTGAAGTCTAGGTTAGAGGTCACTCAAGATCATTCAAGATGGTGCCATTCGAACACTTGGTGCGGTTTTCTTTTCTCTTTCCATAGTAACTCTGGCTCTGTCGTGCATTATTGCCGAGATAAAGCGAAATATTGGTCGAACATTGTGATTTTTTCATACCCCCTTGTATTCGACGCCCTCGTTATGGGTGTCTCCGTCGGAGTATTGCCATCCAGTTTGGTGTAGAAAAACTAGAATGGTCTGGCTACTGGACGGTGAAAAAACGAATGATGATATATTTAGCCATTTTGACAGAATACCGGCGTGTGACGGACGGACGGACGGACATCTTGCTAAGTTTTTCCGTCTCTGGTCCGTCATTGTGGAACTCGTTGCCGCTCTCTGTTCGTGACCCATCTCTGACAATGACGCAGTTCTGCACACATCTGAAGACTTTTCTGTTTCGCCGAGCATATTGTACTTAACATAGCGCCTTCGTGACAGTTCAGGCTGTAAATAGTTGCGCGGACATAAATTTACTTACTTACTTACTTACTTACCTCATAGTCCGCGCTATGCATACGCGTCGTGCGGTAAAAATCGCATACATGAAATTGGGGACAAATGCTCGCGTCCCACTCCCCCTTCTTACGTTCGTGCTCGTAGCTTCTGGACGATGCTATGGTAGTCATTAGAAGCTAGCTTTTTAATGCAACAGCTTGAAGATAAAGCACGTAAGACACGTGAGAGTTGTTAATGAGAACAATGCCAATATTTTACGCCCACATAGTATTTTGTTATGCATATAGTCTATACACTGAGGTTGATAACGAGGCATGCGACTGGTCTAGTGGTCAGGTTGGCGTCGGTCTTACGACTCTTCACTGTTATCGTATCGTCGTAGAATGGCTTCCAAGAAAATTGGGTACAGCTGCTTGTTGTAGTGTAACATACGGCAATTGCTGTTTGTCCACAAGCTGCGCCGTCCGAACGAACGCGTGGTTCAGGCTTTGAACGTTGGTGTACACGGTTGTCACGGGCAACGTTATCCATTCAGCCGGTGAATCTGAGCGATTGCAGCAGTTGGGCATGCGAGATACGGCTCGCATCCCACGATCGCTATTACTTGCAACGCCGATATCTGTTCACGAAAGCGGAAGATTGCAGCTGGCTGCGCTCTTCAGTCTTCAGCCTCCGTGGCTCTCGGCTCTCACTGCTGCCCTCAAGTCTCAACCGATCAAGCAGTCTGTACTGCCTCGTCTGAGATGTTGGTTTATTGACTGCCTAACTGTAACGTTTTAAACAGCCCTTATAAAGTTTTCTTACTAGCATATTTTCCAAGAAATAAATGTGAAAATAAAATAAATTAAACCACCGATAACCTGTATTAAGCAAATTTATTCACCAATAATAATATTGATTAAACTTATCTGATAATAATAATAACAATAAACATAATAGCTGAGAATGAAGCTTACGGCTGAAGAGCTGACCAGCTACTTACAGTCAAAAACAATGATAAAATAACAGTCACTATCCTAAAATGTTTGCAAAACATAAATGACTTCAGCCTCTTCTTGAATGTAGCGTGGCATCGACTTCTGATGTCGCTAGAAAGACTAATACACAGACGAGGCGCTGCACCACTGATGGCACGTTCAGCGCCATTAGTTTACTTTACTTGCAGCTTTGCGGTCGGATAGCAAATGACATGCAGCTGCAATAATGAAACAACAATAATGTCGAATTGCAGACGAGTATTGGGAAGAACTATGTCGTTGTTCATGACAGATCGGAGAATGACTTGTCGATGAAGCGTCACTACTAATGGCAGGCCTATAGCATGTCAGCATTGGTGTCGCCAGCTGCGGGGCACTGGGGCACTGGGGCACGTGACGTCGTGACCCCCTGCATGGAGCTTACACATGTACACCGATTTGTCGTTTAACCCTTTACAGCGCATATTAATTATAGTGCCGCATCGAATAATATGAAGTTGGTACACTGGCCGTTGATGAGTGGACTGTTACATTTTGGTACATCGAGGAGGGGACTGGGCGGGGCCGCAGCCCGCCCACGCCCCTCCTCGTTGTACCAAATGTAACAGCCCGCCCATCAGCGGGCAGTGTACCAGTCACCGTATTGCTGTAAAGTGATCCGTTGTTCTGCGGTTTTAATGTTCCCATTAAAGGATTACGTTTAAATTTCGGTAATTTCTGTCTGATTTCGTGGACACGCACGCCGAGCTCCCTGGCTTAAAATTCGGGCGACGCCACTGCATGTCAGCGATGTACGACGGTGAGCGACTTGTACACCACGAGTCCACGACGCAAAGTTTAAACTCGATGCGATGACATGGTCGCTTGGCCAAAGGCCGAACACCAACCGAGCAGCAGAATTCGCAATACGCTGTAGCGGAACAGTAGATGCATGTGCTAGTCCTGCAAGTACGGCATTGCCGTAATCAAGCCGCGAGATTACCACTTTATGGGCACATCAAAACCGCCGAGCAACGGACCATTATACAGCAATACAGTTATTGGTACACTGGCCGTTGATGGGTGGGCTGTTACATTTGGTACAGCGAGGAGGGGCCTAGGCGGGCTGCGGCCCCGCCGAGTCCCCTCGAGTCCCCAAATGTAACAGCCCACCCATCAACGGCCAGTGTACCAGCTTCATATTATTCGATGTGGCGCTATAATTGCCTCTGAATTCTAAAGGGACCAGAGCTGAGACAAGTGTCGCAGTCACGTCACGTCTGATTTGGCGCAGACGTCGAAGGTGCAGAAAGCACATCTGAGTCGTCTTTGCGATGTGGGCGCGCATCTTCATTTCGTCGTTGAACTGCACACGGCGGTCTTGAACAATGTCAGCTGGTGTGAAATATTCTTTGTGTATTCTTGCCGACAACTGTGTTCCGTTGGGACGACGGTATGCATTCATTTGTAGTGACGCAGACGGGCTGAACCACATGACTTCAATTTTGGCTGCATGGGTTCAGCTGCAGTCTCCGAGCACTACACCAGTTAGCCACGTCGACGATGCAGTTCTGCAATCGTGTAGCCGCCGTCGCCGCTTGTGGTCGTGTGATCATCGACGTATGCCTGCGTGTCGTCGGCAAAACAATGGTGGTTCAGCTGATGCTGATTATACACACTTCGTCGAGCTCCTCGGTGTAGGTAGTGAAGCTATTTGGGTCCAGCGACTAGCCTTGTGGAACGCCACAGTTGACAGTGATCATCTCAGAAACGTCAGAAGCCAATTAAAGTGAACAGAGCACGACCGATCGGTCAGATAGGACTGGAACCAGTCGAGTGCAGAGTCGGTGACGGCGAAGCGTTTGCTGGAGGATGATCAAAAGGACGATGATCAACAGTATCAAATGCAGACGACAGGTCCAACATTTCAACATCTCCCACATGTCCCTGATTTATCGCTTCATCAACGTCATTATGTACCTTGACCAACGCCGTCTTTGTTGGATAGTGTTTACGGTATGCTGACTCATGGAGTTGGACTCCTATATAATAGCACCGGAGTCCATGGCTGACTGGACAGGTGAAAGAAGATTGAACGAGTTGGCGTGCTCCCGTCCTCGGTGAACCAGGCGTCAATAATACGTTTAAGAACCTTTCAGAGTTGACACAAAGCTCAGGTTAGATATTGGAATTAATAATATGAATTAAAGTCACCAGCATCAAGATTGGACTTCTTCATCACAGCGCGTATTATCGCTGACTCGCGATTGGCTGGAATTTTTTTCTGCGCCATTAAAGCAATTTGCGCGTGTATGACTCTTCACATCCACGAACGGTTCTTAAACCGTGTTGTCGTAGTACTGAGAGAACTCATCGACGTCTGACTAACAGACGTGATCGTCACAGATCGCTGATGAAGTTGGTCCGACTGAACACAGCCCATCGACGCGCAGGACACATTTTCTTTGTGTAGCCACTGAATGCGTCAACGCTTGCGATCACTGGTGAGTGGTCAGATATCATAGGCGTAATGAATATGATGATGATAAGCGGATAGACGATGATCGACAGTTGACGACGATCGAACTGCATAGAAACACGTCTAACTGGTGGCTTTTATGAAGTTTATTTCGCCAACATGGGCAGCAACACAGAAAATATACAATATCAATAAAAATACTAAAATGAGAATACTAATACTAACACTAATAATACTAAGACTAATGATAGTAATGATAGGTACCAGGTAGTGGCAGGTACCAGTAATAAAACAATAAATACATAGTCAAATTCACTTTTACTCTTCATTTATTTCCGACAGAGATACAGCATTAGCCGGCATTGTAGTTGCTTCAGTAATGAGGCCATAATATTATTATGTGAGGTCCGGTGCACTTTAGTTCCACAACAACTCAAAAATAGATTTACGAAAAAGTAATTTAAAAACAAAATAAAACAAGAAACTCATCAGTATATGAGATAGGCAAATGTTACTACCTGAATCACGCTGTCGTTATAAAACTTACACCCCTATACTCAATTTCCCCGTAACGTTCGCCTATTTCATCGGCGAATCGTGATTTTTTTCGGCCGTGACTTTGATTATTGCGCCTTGTATATACTCTTAGTTACTTACTGATGAGTTACTTGTTAATAAAAATTTATGCCAGTTCTGTGGAAAACACGTGCAAACTACGTGGTGAAACAAAAACTTTATTAGAAGGCCTAGACCGCTATTAATATACTCATATGAAAGCTTACGACATTACAAAACTGATTGCTGAACTTCGAGAAGCGACAATGTACGGTACATAAATAAAACATATTATTTTGTTGGATGTTTTGGTGCCCCGGTGGGCGTCGCCACCGGAAGCACTGCCATAGGCCTACATACAACAAAACTAATCTACCGTACCAGGATCGCTGGGCGTAGGCAAGTTACCGTTCGCTTCATGAATAAAAAAATTGTTAAGGCACTCCAGATCGTTTAATTGGTCATTCGAAATTACACCAATGAGTAGAGCGTGTGTAAGATCTTACTAGTTATCCATTGTAGGCCTAAGTATGTGTCTATCTTGTACAGTTACAGAGATATTTAGCATCGAATATTAGCGTGATCTTGAAATCTAGGTTATGGGTCACTCACGGTTATTGGAAATGGCACCGTACGATAGATCGCAGAGAGTTCCTCTGTGACGTTGGTGTACCACAGTCAGAGTATTGAACTTTTCAGCAATATATTGTACCATCTATTAAATTAGAAAGTTCGACAGTCTGTACTAAAATGTTGTAAAAAATCAAAGGGATTCTAAGTAATAGTGCAAGTTAACTGGAAGGGGGTATGAAAAATTGGCGTTTGTCTACCAATATCTCGCTTTATTACGAAAACGGTACAAGATACGGCCGTTGCGTGCCCATCAGTTCACACCTGTTTGTCCTCTGTTATTTTCCGGTACACTGTGAGCTTGGCGTTCTTTACCCGCGTACATGTAATAATGTATCGTGCTTTGGTGTGAAATAACATTTATGCCTGCGCCAAGCCAGAGTGACAGGCAGAGGCATTGTGTTCTTGGGTTGTCCGTTAGTCCGTTCGTTCTTGCGTCCATTCGTTCGTTTATCCATTACCAAACTTGCAAACACAATATTTTGAACTGAGTGAACTGATTTCGATGCAAATTAGCACAACTTCTCAACTTGTTGGTCAAATATCAAGGTAACATGTACCGAAATAGGTCAAAAAATTCCTTTCGGCGAGATTTCCAAGACCAAAGCTGGCAGGCGCACATTATGGTAAATGCCCGTTGTGTCACAATAACTCGGATGCAAACGATCAGAAAATAGACTTGGCTGAGGCCGAAAATAGACTCGGAAGCCTGGCGGAGTCGAATAGCTTTTCTAGGTTGTATTACTGCCTCGAATATGCCTTAGAACTGCTTGTCCATGTCTCTATTAATAGCCATTTTATCCATTAATATTCTCATTATTATTATTATTATTAGTTCAAATACACACTGCATTGTATTTATTTTGTTTAGCCTATTTGCTTCCGACCCAGTCTAGTGCCGCCACTGCACGCTGCTGCGGTCCGTTCTCAGACCCCTGGTTTCTGGTCCCTCTTTTTTTGATTTTTGAATCTGTAGATAGGAAATAAAACCAAAAAAATCGGAAATGAAACTGTTTTAAATGAAATTAATAACTGTATTAAGCTTTTCCTATTCGGTTCTACATTGGTTACTGCAGGTACCCCCTCTCTTTTCTCTTCTCTTCTCTACGGGGCAGACAGCTGTTAAATTGTCTAGCGCTGAGGCCGCCGATCGGGCCCAATGCGCTGCCCCTGATTAACCAAAAACCCAACGACAAAGGCGAAGGGCTATAACCTCCTTAAAAAGGGCCAAAGACAGCAAAAAAAGCTTTATCCTTCTTACATAAAGGAATAATAAATAACAACTCCTTTACATTGGAGTTATTTATCAATGAAGAATATTATAACCAGTCAGAAGACAGATCGGTATTCTAAGATCCCGACGACAAAGTCGAAGGGTAAAAAATGAGAAAAAATGTACCCTGTTTAAGCAGGGTCAAAAATTACCACCAAATGGCGGTAACATGTAGGGTTTCCTCCGAACACCCTGAAATGCCACAAGTCGTGCTACTGCTCAAAATGCCTTGTGACAGCACATCCTGGACAGGAACACAAGTAGCCAACCATTCATGACCCCTTGCGCTCGCCAAGTCATGAACAAGATCCCCGGAAACGTAATGCCCCAATGAGCCGGGTTCAGAGGGCCCCCAGACCGAGGCCCCCCACCGCACTCAGGTAAGGCAACCCTGTGTCCCGTGTGACATTGGCCCACAGTATGGAATCATCTCCACACTGAAGATTCCTGCGGTTATCCAGTGGCGCGACGTAGACTCTGTCACTCCGGAATTTCCTCAGTCCAGAGTACTTTCGTTACCGCACGTACTCCTTATTGCCAGTCTTGTTTGTCTGTAAACACGACTTTTGGGAGAAGGCGCTGTCCGATTTCGATGAAACTTGCGGGTATTTATCGGTACGATGGTCTACAATGTAGTTGTATGGAATGCAAAATTTTCCCTGTTCATCTCTTGTTCCTATTAAATTTAACAAAAAAACGCTATTTTGGGCCTATTCACCAACTCAATGTCGCTGGCATTTGCAAATGAAATCACATGGAAATCCGTGAGGATCTTTCGTGTATCCAGTTATGCTGAATACTTTGGCGAGAAAATTTCCGCTATCTGATCAAAACTGTAAGAGACAGCTTGACTGGCTTTATAGGCCCATACGGCATTTTTTGTCAGGCAGACACAAGACAGACAATAGGGGTGCTTGCAGTAATCTCGTCGTACGGTTGTCCTATCAGAGATGCCTTAAATTACAATTTCAGTCTAACAGTACAGTATAACAAAGCCAGTCACACGTATGTTGCAAGAGGACTGTGCTTTTATATATTTGAGTTTTATGCGCGTTCGGGAGAGTGCCATGCATCAATACACAGTTGTAGTCCCACTGCTGCTTTCCATTATTCCACGACGCTGGTGTGTCGCAACGTTATGCATGCGAAATCGCGTTTTCCTGTTTTTTTTCGTCCAGACAAATCTCTGTCGCGACTCATGGCTGGCAAGTCGTCAGCGCGCGGACGGCACGCACACTTCGCGGACGACTTGGAACGCGAAGAGAACTCGGAGAAGGCGCACGAGGAGGACGAGCTCGAGTTCAAGAAGAAACAGCGACGGCGGAGTAGCGTCGCCAAGCTGCCGTTGGGTTTCGCGTCGCTGCGACGTCTCAGCACTGCCAGCGGAGACTGTAAGTATCTCACTCCCTCTCCCACTCTTTCCTCTCCTCTCCTCTCTGTCTCTGCATCAACATCCGTCGGTTGCAGCAACGTTCATTGTCGCTGTGTCCTTCGTCACGCAGGTGCATTGTCGCAAAACGGCTTAACCCTTTAGAATTCAGAGGCAGTGCCACATCGAATAATATGAAGTTAGTACACTGGCCGTTGATGGGTGGGCTGTTATCTTTGGTACAGTGAGGAGTGGACAGGGCGGGGCCGCAGCCCGCCTAGGCCCCCTCGCTGTACCAACTGTAACAGCCCACCCATCAACGGCCAGTGTACTAATCACCGTATTGCTGTATGATGGTCCGTTGCTCTGCGGTTTTAATGTGGCCGTTAAAGGATTAACAGCCAGTTGCTGGATTGTACGAGGATTGGCCAGTGCTACATTATGTCGACGGTGTTCGCACACGCTCGAGAAGGAGCAGTTGCAGACAAAACAAATTTATATTTTTAAATTGTTGTCCATCTGCTAGAATTATTCAGTAATCTTTGTAGCGTGTCACTGTGTAATTTCGCGACCAGCACGATGGGCTTCGTTGCCTTTTCTAGTAGCCTGCTGGATTTTCGTGGCTAATAAATTTCTTCTTCTACTTTCGCGTTTGTAGCCAAACGTTACGACAATTGGCATCGCAATTCCGACGTTTCAACGTTCGGCTAAAACTGGGCGTAGGCCTGGGCTAAGGGAGCACCAAAAATTTTCGGTAACCCCTGCTATTTATTTCTGCAACGTTGAGCTAGGCTGAAACTGCACTATGTTAGCGTAACTGATCTATAGAGAATGCCTTACACTAAGCAGTTCGCTAATGGCCTTCAGAACTCGTGCTGCCCTCTTGCGAACGCATATGCAACGCGCAGATTTTACCAAACTTCTTTGACCTTCCTGTCATTATGGTTGTTACCGGTGTACTGATTAAATGCACTGTGCACTAAAACGTTACCGGGGCACTTTACACAGTCAGCATCAATCAGTCAATCAATCAATCTATCAGAACAGGATTAAAGTGACCAAAGTAACGAATGTTACTGCGAGGCCACTAATACAGTGCTAATCAATGAAGGATAGTTCAAATAGGAAAGTTTTCAGTTGGTGCTGGAACGACCGCAGTGTTGATGCCGAAACGACTGTTTCTGGCAATGAGTTCCAGATCTGTGCGGCGGCAACCGGAAAAGCTCGGCCGCCGATGGTAGAAAGTTTAAAACGAGGTAGGGTAAACTGACCAATTAGTGGCCGCAAATTTCTGGCGGTTCAATTTTCTCGTAACATGTCACCACAGCCTGAGCAAGGAATGTCTACATTCACTGAAGCTGAATTGTTCTGCATA
>Ga0209149_1002649_pt1 | contig 10198 bp, 4 predicted proteins | sample WorMetTyACAVOLI2_FD_187423 | JGI IMG/M metagenome (GOLD analysis project Ga0209149, IMG submission 187423) | Marine gutless worms symbiont microbial communities from Max Planck institute for Marine Microbiology, Germany - Olavius algarvensis... ... | reverse complement strand
TTGACCGCCCTCAGTATAGATAAAGTTATATCCTTGCAACTGCCTCTCTGTAAGAGTTGCTTCCAAAGCCGACAGAGCCTGAACTGGTGGCAGAGTATTGCAAATTCTGTTGAGGGTATCATGATCCTATGCGAGATTAAAGGAGTAATGTACAGTTATGAGGGAAACATTTAGAGAAGATAAGTTTTTAAACGGTTACAGAAAACAGGCAAAGACTAGTTTGTGCGGATCTAATGTCAGGTGGAAGACTGTTCCAGAGTCGACTGCCAGCAGCGGTAAAAGCACGATCGCCAACAGTCACCAGAAGATGATCACATACTTGAAAACGTTCATTAGGTTGGTAGTTTAAATACTAAAATAATATTCTTTGACACAACCTGTAATTTATACCTAAATTAGTTGCATCAAAAAGTTGCAACGTCATATATGACTTCCTATTAGTCTTCCAAAGTAAACACGTGAATATGGTTTCCGATCAACTCAGATATAACTGTATATTTGTCGAAAATGGCGACGTGTACCATTGGCGACATCAACATCAACATCACGTGACCACAAGCCTGATGAAGCTCGCCGTTGGCGAGCGAAACGTCGCAACTAATTTAGGTATAAATTACAGGTTGTGTCAAAGAATATTATTTTAGCAGATGATCACATGTTGCCAGGTGACACGTGGCCTGACCTTGCTTTGACCTGACCTCGTTTTCGTCTTTCTTCCGGTATCCAGTGTAGCACCTACGGCCTATAATTATAATCTCTGGCACTAGCACTGCAGTGTAGCACTATTCTGTCATATTGGAAGTAATAAATTATAGCTGTGAACCAGAAGTAGGCTACACGTGACTTACAACATTTCGATCCGCTGTTAGTGCTTTTTATTGCAAAATCCGAGAGAGGATCCGCATCAGCAGTGTTCGTGTTGAAGTACGTGGCGTCAGTATAGCCCGACGTGACACGCGAATTTCCGTAATATGTTTTCCATGCACTGAACGCTGTGTTGTGTATTACAGTCGAATAATGGAACCGAGAGCTCCATTATGCACAAAATGTTTACAGTGTAAATTCCGGTTCCAATTACCTATCGGGGGCGTTTATCCTAGGGAAACGAAACATGAATTTTTTTTATTTTATAATATTGTTTTGGGGACAGTTCACGCAAACAGGACAATACAACAGAAAACCCCATTTTCAGGACTCTGATAGGACCTGCAGTCTACAGTTCGTCGAGCGTACGTCCGACTATATACGACGATGTTGAGTGTTGACATCGCTGCGGATTTCAGTCTACAATATCATTGTGTCTGTAGTCCGGTCCGTCTATACGTGATACCACGCGTCCGTCGTACGACATAATGACGTCAGCTGTGACAATGACGTCATACAACAAGATGGCGGACCAGACCGGATGCAGTAAGCAACAAAACTCGCTCGCTTTCTACGACAAAAGCACAGAGCAGACACGGAGGGAGGGAGACGACGGGACGGACAACAGCGAAAGGGGGGGGGGGTCACGTGGGTAAGACAGGACATAAAGCCGACCACACCGGCAGAAGTCACGTGATACGATAATCAAAACAACGTTTGTGCGCATGCGTCGTCAACGTCGCTACGCGTTGGAACGCAGTTACGATGGACGCAGAACACACCCAGTCGGCGCTCCAATTTAGCTATTTATAACCAAGTAAGTAAATAAATGAGTTATAGACTTACAAAGCACAAGAAATACGTTCTGTCAAACTCGGAGTCTGTCCAATGCGACTGTTTCAATTGGAACAAGCGCAACGTGACGTTCATCCAGTTCAAAATCTGCTGCTGTGTACAAAATTTCATCACAATCGGATGATTTTTCACTGAGATAAGGCGATATATCGATTTTCAAAATGGCGGCCGTCCGCCATCTTGGAATTGTTTTACCACCACACGAGACCACCCACGAAGTTTCTGTTGCTGGCCCCAGCTGCCTGTCAAATTTCATGTCAATCTGATACACAGATCTGAAGATATAGCTATTTAAATTTTTTCGCATATTTGGTTTGAAATGCCTATTCAGGCCCCAAAATGGGAGTTTTGGGGAACTTTGGACCCCTAAATGTGATTATTCATCATCGAGACCCCAAAGAGGCACGTCCTGCGTAAATCCGAGTTTTTTAAGCTATCAACTGTAAAAATCCGTTGAGGGGTCTGACCTGTAGGCGAGTTGACAGAAACTGTGACGGACACACAGACACACACACCCTCACAGACAGACAGACACACACAGGTAAATTTATATTCTGTCCATGCATAGCAGTGGACAGACAATAAGCTGCATACTCATGCGCCGCGCTGGTATGCAGCTATATCTTACATTACCCTCTTTCCCTCTCGACGCATTCGGCGCCTACATTCTCGCGCCTACGTCCATTACTTTGCTGTTGTAATGGTTTGTATGATTATTACCGGTACTAAAAGTTTATCGTTATGTTGTAAACCGTAAATGTATTTCTATGTATTTGGCTAGCTAAGCTTCACAGAGACACATTTCTTCTTTAGCCGCCCAGTTTGATATCATAGTTTTTGCTTCACGACACCGTTACTGATGTTATTTATTATGTGATGATGTCAAATAAATTCGTTTTGGATCTTGGATCTTCCTCCCAATGTTGTAGCAGTCTAAACCCACGCCAAACCCGCCCACAAGCATCATATGACCCTGGGAAATCTCTTCGCACGCCATTATTTGAAGTTGAGTATCTCAGCAACTCTAAAAGATAGAGACAGTTACCTCTACAATAGAGTGAACCTGAATACGCTCTATTTAACGGAGAAATTTTGCATAATGTCGGTTGTTCAGTTCCAAAATTTGTAACCATACGGAGCGTTGCGCGGTCTCTCTGCGACAGCTGAGCTTTTTGTAGATACCGAACGTTACACGGCAATTCGTAGAAGATCAGTCCGAGCGAGCGAGCTAGGGTATTAAATGAGATGGAGTTGTGTGCCTGCCTCGTATATGATGCTGAGCGCGACCTATTTGCTATAGCTGAATTTCTTGTTTGTGTTTGTGGCAGTAGTGCGCGAGGAAGTCGTCTGTGAGTACAATACTCGGTTATACAATCAGCTGTTCACAGTGGAACGCCAGTAACAACGCTGCATAATGCATCACAGTTTCATACAGTGTGCCTGCCTGATATTAGCGACATATACAATTATACACGTTGCACTCAAACACATCGCTTGCCTCAGACTAATCAACCAGCCAACAGTCCTCATTCAACGAAGACTTAAGTCTAGACTTAAGTGTTCCGTTTAGACTGTAGTCTAAGATTTTTGGCTTAGACTTTATATAATCTTAGCGAAACGACCTCAGCCGATGTAAACGGCCCCGTTCAAGATGATCTTGTCGGAATTATTTATCTTGTGTTGTAAAAACACAGAAACATATGCTAGCTACTTACTAGGCGTTAACGAGAAGCTCAGCTGCCGCGCGATGCTTCGAGTCGTGAAATATTTCGATGTCACTCAAGATCACTCAAAGTCATTCGAAATGACCCTTGAGTAGGTCGTGTGTAGGCCTAGATTGTTAGCGCTTATAATTTTTTGTATGACTGCACAGTACATACCCACGACAAGAAATTCAACGAGAAAGCCAAAGAACTTGACGAAATGTGCGCACTTCAAACGCATTCGCCAGGTGGCAGCACGAGTACAGTCAGCGGCAAAGCGCTTAGTGTGCCAGTATTCGCCAGAGCGCCAGTCACGTCAACATGTGACGTGAAAAGTCATCTAAAGTTCCATCTAAAGTTCCGTTTTTCGTGGGGCACTGGAACTGCTAGACAGCGAACGAGGGACGGACGGACGGACGGACAGACAGACAACGGGGATGAACAACAGCGAGAGGTCACGTGGGTACGACAGGACGACCACACCGACAGAAGTCACGTGATACGACAATCAAAACGACGTGTGTGCGCATGTGTCGTACAAAATAGCACTGCACGTTGGAGCGACCATCTGTCACAATAGTCAACACCTGTAGGCCTATACTGAGCAGCAAGTCGATCCACTAATGACCGACGTCATCAACTGCGTCGACGTCGTGCCGCGCCGCCTACTGACGCTGCGTCGCTTCACTAATAGTACACCGCACGTACCGCAGCTGACTTTTTATGAGTTCGTCCTAAATTTCGCGTCGTCTGCGATGTTGTTGAGCTGGTTCTGCAATGAAACGTAGAGGATAGTGTTGCATGGTTGTTTGTTGTACCGTAGTATAGCGCTAGCGAGATGTCGTGAAGCATGACACGCCGTGGGTGGCCCGGCCAGGCTTGATGGTCGCGCGTCCATTTCCGGAGATAAAAAACACGCTAATCACGACTAATGACTGGAAGTCAGTCGTGGGTGAGTAGCGGTCACAGGGTCGTATCTGCCTGCTGAACAGACAGCAGAGCGTTTGTGTCTTTGTGACGGCGTCGAGTGAAAGCACAAAAGCCTAAATGATGACGTGAACGTGATGTTAAATTTTGGTTTCCTGCTCTCTCTCAGTTTATGTTTTGAAGTCGTACACAATGCAACAAACGTTTGTTAGAAAATCGCGACCGACCGAAATTTGCCTTTCGCTGTTCTGCGCCAACTGTCTGGAACTCGTTGCCTGAGACAATAATCAGCGCTGACTCACCGTCTGTATTTAAACCTAGGCTTAAGACGTACTTCTTCCGTAACCGTAAAGCTTTTGATTAACATCCACGACTGACTTGCCGCCAGCGCCTCTGAAGCCAAGGCCTTCGACGCTTTATAAATAGTAGTATTATTATTATTGTAAGCTGAAAGCCTATTATTGTAGTGACTTTTTGGGCCGAAAAATTAATCTTTCCGGAATAAGTCCGGCAAAACGCAGCCGATCCGGGCCAAATTCGGTATACGTGGAAAGGTCAAACCAATGTTCAGGGTTTGGGCGCGATCGGCCCATTTTGCCCAAAATGGGGGCTGGGACGAGTCCCGCAGAGGCGGAGCCCGAGTTTTTTTTGTTTGGTAAACCACGCGACCTTTCGGGAACTTCGCAACGGCCGATTTTCACCAAATTTGGTCACGAAACGTAGCTCTGTGTCCCGTCGATGAATCTCGAAGGACAGTTTCGAAACTTTTCACTTTTGGTCATATGCCCCCAAAATCTGACATCAAAATTAGGTCAAACAGGCACCTAAATCAGAGCATGGGTACAGGTCACGGGATGCTGCAGAGAGATACTGTTTACTCCACGTTGTTGTCCAAGGACCAGAAAGTTTCCGAGGTCGAGCCAACTTTTTGTACGACGTACGGTTGTGGAGCTACGGGGCTTCAAAGTTGCCCAATTTTCGAATTTTGGCCTATTTCCCCCATACAAAACCTTTAAAATGTACCTTCCGGTGACCAGCCTGCAGCCCAGGGGTTACATCGCAGAATGATTACGATTTTTCCATGTGGTAGTCGAAGGTCCAGAGGGGTGCCTTCCTGCCGCGATGTTTTCCTGCGACTTCTGCAGTGGTATGGGGAGCCGGGACCCCCAAACTTGCCCAAATTTTCGCCTATGGCAAATGGCTATACCCATGCAGAATGCTAGTACACGGCGCGTCCGATCTGGACCAAAGATGTCTGAAAACGGACAATTCTGAGGACGGATGTACTTTCCCACCAAATATCTTCGCTCCTACCTCCAAAATTACACCCAAACCCCATTTTGGGGGTACCTTTCAATGCAAAGCTCTCCGTAAAGGCCCGTTTATAGCGACACAATTTAACTCAATTCGACGTCGAGTTGAGTTGCGTCGACCGGCGAAGTGTCTATAGCGACGCCGACGCAACTTAACTCAACTCGATCGTCGGCGACAGTTGAGTTGCGTCAGTGAGGGTGTCTCTAGCGACGCAACTCAACTCAACTCAACTCGACGTCGAGTTGAGTTGAGTTGCGTCGCTATAAACGGGCCTTTAGTCGCACGTTAATGGAGCTACGAAGCTGAAACTTTACAGTTATATAGGTATAGGCAAGTACTTGAGGGAATGGGGTGTTTCAAATTTTTTCCGCTAGGGGGCGTCCGGGGGGCAGGGCCCCTTAATGCAAATTTGGGAACCCAGATTATCTCGGAAACTACTGGAGCTAGAAAGTGAAATTAAAAACACAATTAGACGTGGTAAAGTACTCGCTTTGGGTGCAATAATTTTACCGCTAGGTGGCGTCCACGCGGCGCAGAGCCCCCTAACGTAAGTAAGTAAATAAGTAAGTACGATAAAGTTATGTCCGCCCACTCTTACAGTGAAGACAGCCACGAGCGTGCTAGTGTGAATAATAATTATGCAAATCTTTATTCGCCAATAACATGGTAGATGATAAAAAGCAAAGAGAAATAACAGAAAAACTTAACTAATAAGCATTTACACGCAAACACAAAACTTATCTAAAAATAGTTTTCGACGACGAGCAAGCTGAACACTTGGCAGTTCAAAATGCTCTAATGTATAGTTCAGTCTTCAGCTGGCGACGAAATGACATAACAGAGAGTTCGTCGTTGCGTAGTGGTGCAGGTAGCGCATTTCACGTTGACGGCCCAGCGACAGCAAAGCTGCATGGACCATAAAGGACTGTCTTCGTCGGTGGAACGATGAGGCCGCCACGCACAGCCGAACGCAGACGGCGTCGATGAAGGTTGCTTGTAACTGGATGACACATGTTCATCAAGTAACTGGGTAACTGGGTGCTAGGTTACGGAGGCAGTTGAACAATTTGTAGCATAGGCGGCGAATGGCGATGCCATTGAGGCACGGAGGCACGTGCCTCCTCAGATTTCATGACCTGGAGGCACGGATGCTGTGCAGCACTCACTGACACAGCTGCGCAATATGAGATCAGACGAATTCTTTATGAAAGTGTGGAATGATACTCAGTCGAAAATCGTGGAGTATGGAGTGTCTGAAATATAGCCCTGCCGCGACACGTCCGTCCGCCAAAGCGCTTCGATCAGCAGTAAAGAAATGCTCCAGCACATACATCCACATCCACATCAGTGGACCATTACTTCAGAGTTCAGAGTCCAGTACTTTGCTTTCGTTGACGCTGTAATTCAGCACATTGTCAAGCGGTTTGATCAGCCTGGTATGAAAACCTATCGTGATATGAAGTCTGTCCTTCTGTCGGCTTGCCGCGCTGAAACACTTGGTGGCGGTGTGAAGTAGTTACGCGAACTGTACCGTACGTCGAGTTTGACAGCGGTCGCTTTGAGTTGCAGTTGCAGATGTTGCCAAGTTTGTGTTCTCTTTACCCGCAGTCGTTTGCCAGCGTTTCAACGTTTGCAGCTTTCTTCCGAACGAAACCACCGCAAGTGCGGTCGGTCTTCTGCGAAGTGGAACGAACGGCTGCTAGAGCTGTTGCTAGTCGTTCCAGCCTCCAGCGCCACAGCTGAACGAAGTTTCAGCTGTCTTCATCGGTTGAAGACATATCTTCGCAGTACCATGTCGCAACTGTGACTCAACCACCTGGTGCTGTTGAATGTTCACCAGGAGCGGGTTGACAAGCTTCTCGTCGCTGCCATCCATTCATCCGTAATCGCGAAAGCCGTCGCAAGCTACGTATTTGGTAGTAGCAGGACTGCAGGTGGCCAGTAAACTCACTGTCACTGACTGACGACACTGACCGTAGTCCGTGTTGTGACGCTCGAACTTTACGAACTTCATTATCACCTAGAACTTTAAAGTGGCTAAAGTAAAACTGTGCTTAAGTTATCAGTTATGAACTTTTTATGTACCGGTATCGAACTTTTTCGAACTTTATAATAGTCTGAACTTCACAACTACGTAGAGTCACGAAAATGCATTATTTTCACACCCAAAATGCATAGAAATGCGTTTGGCGGCCGGGCTCCGCCCGAACCCGCTGTGGGAGCTTAAGCGCTCCCCCAGGCCCCCTTGCCGCAATGGGGGCAGGGGGAAGGGGCAGAAAAGGGATGAGTAGGGGAAGGGAAAGGGAGAGGGGCGGATGGGAAGGGGAGAGGGAGGTATGAAGGGAGGGGTAGGGAAGAGAGAGGGAGGGGAAGGGAGCGTGCCTCCTCGGTTTTTGAGCCGTGTCGCCGTCCCTGATTTGTAGACCCCCTGATATCTCGGAAACTACTACAGCTAGAAAGTTGAATTTAAAAATACCATTAGATATGGTAAAGTACCCGCTTTGGAATTTTGGATATAAATATTATTATATTATACGATACAACATGAGGGCGGCCGCTATATTGATTTTCAACAAATGTCTATATCTCCGAGGCAGACTACGGCTAACAACTGCAAGACGGCTTTCAGCCTACATGTCGTCGAGAGCGCTAGCGACGACTACAGCTTATAGTTATTATTATATTATTATTATTGTCTGCTGCGCCTCTGAAGTAACTGTGAATCAACGTTGGTTTGATAGCTGTAGCTGTAGCTGTAGCTGCGTGGTGCCCACGTCGACACGTAGGGCACATCAAACCAGCTCCCAGTTGATCACAATGCCACTATGCTCGCTCGCCAGTTATCGTCGGCAGCAATGCAGCTGCGACTATCAGACCGCAATGTGCGCCGAGCGTCCGGCGAGCGAGCGCAGCGTCAGTCGACGACATAAGCACTCGTCGTCGTGATAGCGAGACGACGACTAAGACTGACCGACAGCAGTCAAGTTTACGTCGTCCACTCATTCACATTGCTATATAGAGCAAGCGTGGCGCCCGCCCGGTCGGACGGACGGACAGACTCGCGAGTGCCGCTGCCCCGGCCCGGCCCGGCCCGGCAGTGCTATGATGTCAGAGAACCGTAGACTGCGTGGTTACGTCTATTGATTTTCACGGCGCGCCGCTCAGTCACACGTCGTCGTCGTCGTCGTCGTCGTCCCGGCACGACGACGGGCACCTCCACGACCGCGATAACGCCAGTCTGCTCTAGTCACCTGCCTCGCAGTTGCCGCTGACTGTCCTCGACGTCACCTCAACGCCATGGCGTCCGACCCAGACGTAAGTCGGTTTCTCTCTGATACAAGACTGAACACGCTCGTGACTACGTTTATTTTGGGACGTCTATAATGTTACGTAATTGGCAGCGTGACGTGCGACGACGCGATGCGATGGGATACGATGAATAACGTGTGACAGGCAACAGCAGCTGATGCAACTGAACTGTCCCAGTATCCCAGACGGTGACTCCCTGGCTATCCGCGGGTCCCCAGCCGCAGGCCGGCACAGCATACCCATAGCATGGCACACCCACTTTCAAAATAGGTGCGTATTCCCGGCATACCCGCTTTTGATAGGTTAAGCCTATATTATATTTTCTGTTTTGGTCTTTACAAAAACGCTGCAGCTCCTGCGAGACTCGTGACGTACCGGTACGAAGCACGTAGCCCCGCCTCTGAACGCGCTGCGCTGCTATATACCTGGCCGAACTAGTGGACTAGTTTGTCGGACTTGATGAGGCGGATAATTATAACGAGCATGCAGGCATAACGACCACAATTATAGTGGCGTGGACCGGTCGTGACGAACTTCGACTGACTGATACGACGAGACATGTTCAGTTTCAATCGCTTCAGTCTCACAGCCTCATGCACTGAGGTCTGTAGGCGCCGGTCAACTGCAGGTCACGTGACCGTCATCTTCCGGCTGTGTCAAGTCAATGATTACGTCATCAACTGACTCTGCAACACTCGCTAACTGGTTCTGTTCCGTTCCACTTGTACGCTGGCGTCTATATCGCGAAATCGCGGCTGTTTCACCACGGACGTCACGGAGCTAAAGTCCCAGTGGAAAAACTAGCTTCCCCAGACGAACTCAAGCCAATAAACTATTTTGGACTGTATAAGGCGTTGTCAACTTCAAACACGATCTGTAGTGCGAGTGACACTCACACACAGCAGGCGTACCCGCCCGGAACTGGACCATTACGGTCTTAACGTGAATTAGATCGGATCATTAGCGGCGGAGTTATGACCGAAAGACGAATTCGGCGTTTTCGTTGAACTTGACATTCAACTGTTCAAGGTCAAAACTGTAACGGGGCAATCCAGGGACAGTCCTTTACGTGAAGTGAATCGGGCCCTTTTGAGAGACGGACTGGCGGACGGACGGACCCACAGATCTACAAACTCATCCGTGATCCACGCGTGACGCTGTCAAAAACAGTACTCGTCTGCCGGTAGTAATCGGGGGGGGGGGGGGGAGGGAGGGGGCGGGGCGGG
>Ga0209149_1002648_pt1 | contig 10200 bp, 6 predicted proteins | sample WorMetTyACAVOLI2_FD_187423 | JGI IMG/M metagenome (GOLD analysis project Ga0209149, IMG submission 187423) | Marine gutless worms symbiont microbial communities from Max Planck institute for Marine Microbiology, Germany - Olavius algarvensis... ... | reverse complement strand
AGCTTGTCAGTGGCAGCCTTCCTTCGTAGGGCTGGCGGTTCAATGTTGGAGAGCACTGGAAGCCATGGGAGAGGTGTAGAACGGAGGGTACCAGAGATGAGACGCATGGTAGAGTTCAACTGTACACAGGCCACAGTGCACGCGCGTGACAACCAACGACCAACCAACAACCAACCGACCAACGACGTCACGACACAGCCTATCTCAATAACCGCCTCTTTTACTAAAGTAAAGTGAGGCGCTTAAAAACCCTCTGGAATGAATTCTCTAAGTGTACTGTTACATTTGCTGTTACTGACGGTATATCTCCCTTTCTATTGAAGCAATTTTACCACTGGTCCGACACCAAGGAATGTGTTGAGAGTGTATTACGCTCAGAACACTGATCCGAAACTGAGGAGTGAGAAATGTGCCGTCAGTCTCGTTGTAGGGGTGCACTACAGGTGTACTCTGGCACACTACAGGTGTACTGTGCCACACTACAGGTGTACTGTGGAGCACTACAGGTGTACTCTGGCACACTACAGGTGTACTGTGGAGCACTACAGGTGTACTCCAGGCACACTACAGGTGTACTGTGGAGCACTACAGGTGTACTCTGGCACACTACAGGTGTACTGTGGAGCACTACAGGTGTACTCTGGCACACTACAGGTGTACTCTGGCACACTACAGGTGTACTGTGGCACACTACAGGTGTACTCTGGCATACTACAGGTGTACTGTGTCGCACTACAGGTGTACTGTGTCGCACTACAGGTGTACTGTGTCACACTGCAGGTGTACTGTGTCGCACTACGGGTGTGCTCTGTTGCTGTTGATGTTACTCATGGTACACCTATCCTTCTGTTTAAGAAATTTCCTGTCATGTTTCCATCCATCCGTCCATCCATGTATATTTATTAGCAAAATGTCAACATCGTGAAAATAATAACACAGCTGACAATGCTAAATGTTAAATAAAGCACCGAACAGAAGAGGGAGACCCTCTGTTAAAACTTTGGTGCTCCATAGTAACACATCCTAAACACTGGTGTATTTATAATGATGCAACAAATCAAACAATCAACTATCAACTGTGTACATAACACAGATTGGGGTGATAAAAAATATAAAAGGAAAAGGGAAAAGGTGCATGGTGCATGACAGGGGTTAATTGTGGTGTAATAGGTAGGCTCGTCTACCAGCTGAGGTCTTCTGACCTCATCACAGATGCACTGGTGTGTCTCCACTGGCTGCAGATACCAGAGCGCATAGAGTACAAGATCACTCTGTTGACCTACAAAGTCACGAATAATATGGCACTGCGATATCTGGGACCATTTGTCCGTGTCGCCGACCTGTCTGGCCGACGGGCTTTGCGTTCTGCAGTCACCAATCATCTGACAGTACCAGCTGCTAAACTGCCTACGATCGGCAGCCAAGCATTTTCGTTTTTGGTCCTCAAACATGGAACCAACTACTGGAAGAAGTCACCTCTGCAACATCTCTGTCTACCTTCCAACGTCACCTCAAGACGTTCTTATTTAGAAAATCATTACCGGACGTTATTGCTGACTGACACTTCAGTGGACCTTATGATAATCTTGAATTACTTCGGCCACTCTAAAGAATTCTGCTTGATTGATAATGCATTAGGTGGTATTTGGTGGTGGTTTGCTGAATTTCATCAGATAGGTGTGTTTAGTAGAATTGTGACTGTATTGTTTCAGGTTTGCAGTACACTGGTGCACGTCACTGGGCTGGCTACTGTTGATGACATAGCGCATCTTGGTTCACTGCTGACTGAGAAATCTGCCATTCTCTCGTTGCATTTGACGAAGTATGTCTCGTCGGTTGCTGAAGAGGCGGAAAAAGGTTCGAGAAATGTCAGATTCTTTCTCCATTGCATATTTGTTTAGTACACCCAATAGCAACAACAAACTTGTTTAACATCCACTTCTGCAGGTCAACTTGGGTCTTCTTCTCGTATGCATTTCATGAGCCATAATTGGTCAGCCACGAAACAGCGTCTTCATCCGCAGAGTGTAGCCGAGATAAGCCGCCATTCAGTTTTGTCAGGGGACAGGATTCGACAATGTAGGACATCGTCTGGGTCTTGCCACAAGGACACAGAATCAGTGTCTGTAAGTTGCCATTTCCTTCTGCAGGCACCGCAGTGTCCCTGTTCCGGGTGAGCCGGCACCACACCAGTCGGAATATAGCAGAAGCAAATGTTGACTTACAAACACTATTCTTCTTCTCGTATGCATTTCATGAGCCATAATTGGTCAGCCACGAAACAGCGTCTTCATCCGCAGAGTGTAGCCGAGATAAGCCGCCATTCAGTTTTGTCAGGGGACAGGATTCAACAATGTGGGACATCGTCTGGGTCTCGCTACAAGGACAACCCGACTGAGCCGGCACCACACCAGTCAAACGTACACGTCACCGACTATCTCCGCTTTTGTCATCACTATGAGATTGTTTACCTCTTCTCAGTTTCCTTTATTTTTGTATGGTCTAATGCATCAGATGCACGGAAATGTTCTACATCTACAGCTGAAGTTCTGGTGCCAGCTACTCGGCGCTCAGCCATCGGCGACCGTGCTCTTGCCGTCGCTGGTCCACGTGCGTGGAACAATCTTCCAGAGCCCTTGAAGCCGCTTGTGCTGCATATGCCTCTCTAAATCTGTCATCACTATATTACATTACAACTTCCTTCCAAGTCTTCTTAGGTCTACCTCTAGGTTGAGCGTTTTCTGCCTCTTAATCCAAACGTCTTCTTACCCAGTCACCCTCCTTTTTTCTGAAAAAAATGCCCATGCCATCTTAACTTGTTTTGTAGTACACATAGTAGCAGAAGATCATCTGTCTGCTGATTTTCAAGTGTCTTCAGACGGCACCAGTCTACCTTACAGTGATGAGTGACCCGGTTTCTGCCTCTGCTAGCGGAAGTCATCTCCGATCTGCAGCACGCGGCGATTTGGCGGTACCTCGATCACGAACGACGACTTACGGACAAAGAAGTTTTCCGTCTCTGGTCTGTCACTGTGGAACTCGTTGCCGCTCTCTGTTCGTGACCCATCTCTGACAATGACGCAGTTCTGCACACATCTGAAGACTTTTCTGTTTCGCCGAGCATATTGTACTTAGCATAGTGCCTTCGTGACAGTTTAGGCTGTAAATGGTTGCGCGGACATAAATTTACTTACTTACTTACTTACTTACTATTAAGAGCAATAAATATGTTATTCTTTTTTGCTAGTAGTAAAGAATTAATCTAACAATGGTACAGATTAGTTCAATTTAGTGCGTTACTGCATTGCATCGGGATAGTTTTGATGTATTGTTGACTGTGTAATATATCTACACAGTAGTGATGTTGTTTATTTTGTACATGCAATAGTTGGATTTGTGAGTGTCGCAATGTCACACCTGAAACAGCTGATGTTGTCCACCGACAACGAGCAGGTGAAAGTGACAGTTAATCAGCTGTGTGATCTTCTCTCACCTCCTGCACCAGGTATGTCTTCACCTGCACCAGGTGTGTTTCACCTGTCTGTTATAGACTTAGGTGTTCATCTGTTGAGGTGGATTCTTTATTTTTTTTATGCGATAGTTGCTGTTTGTCTGTCATTCTGTCTGTAAGCAGGATTACTGCAAAACTAATCCGCCGGCAGGATTACTGCAAAATTAATCCGCCGATTTTATTGGTGTTATGATTGGGTCTACTAATCAGAAGAACGGATTAACTTTTGATGGTGGTCTGGTCCCGGATACGGATTCCAGATTAGTCATACAGGGGCCCAGGCTCTCTTAATATTTCTTAATAGGATGGCCTAACTATTCAGGTCTGTCGTATAACTGAGCTGTGGAATGTATATAGTTCTGTCAGGTCTGTTCAATCTACTCACTGCATCGGTCAGTCTGTAACTAAAAAGAGTGCACAAAAGTGCACCAAAACATGCCGTTTTCTCAGAAAATGTAAAAATTTTACAAAGAGGGGTACTACTCCGGGTAGAGTCTCCTTCTCCAACTGGGAGGGTAAACCCCTGTCCATGTCCCACCATTTAAGGCCCTCGCCATCTCAACGAAATTGAAGCTGTACAACACGTGCATCTTACCAATATTCCTGTATGGTTCGGACTGCTGGGCGATATCTAAGATGGACGCACGTAAGATCGATGCACTTGATCAGTGGTGTCTGCGTATGCTGCTTGGCATCAGGTGGTACCAATTTGTACGGAATTATGATGTACGGAGGCTAACGAAACAACCCAAACTCACTGCTATAATCCAGTCATGCCAGCTTACCCTGTTTGGGCATATTATGCGCATGGACGACAACGCAGTTGCCAAGAGGATCCTGTTAGCCTCCCCTCCGGCAGACTGGAGAAGACAACCAGGTCGTCCTCGCATCACGTGGCTCAGCACCGTCCGACAGGATCTGAAACAACATCACCTTACGCTCCCCGAAGCAGCAGATTTAGCTCAGAATCGCTCTCTGTGGAGGATGATGTCGACGTATGGTGCTACGCAATGTCAGAGTTGCATGCCAGAAACGACGACGACGACGAGTTTCCACGGTGGATCAACATCACTGAATCTATCTCAGTGGGAACCAGTCCAGATTGCCACAGTGAGCCAGTGAAGTAGTCAAGGCCTGGACCTTCAAGCAGTCAGTACAGAAATTAAGTTAAGCAGTATGTCTGAGAGCCTGACAGGATAGGTAATGAACTAAATTTTGATCGCTTTTGATGTTCATTTACTATCAATGAAATGTAAATTATTATTATTAAGTTATTATTATAGCTATTACTAATTTGTCATCTTGTCAGTGCAGCTCTCAAGGCTGAGGTCAAGGCCAAGGCCATAAAATTTGGCCTTGAGAGCAAGGCCTGGCCTCGAGGACTACATCACTGCGATGAGCATCCATTGCTCTGGCACTGAGCTGCAGCTGCTGCTGTTTATATTCTGGATCAAGATGCATTGAAAACTATGTGAATGTTTAGGTGATGCGGCTGCAGAGTACACGGCCGGAATCAGTTCAAAGTTCCGACAAATGTACGACTGAGGTGCTATCGTCCGTGTCATCGGATGTCACGCGGTTTCATTACTATCAACTGTGATACTGTTACGAGTGCACTCTTACAGTCATCTGTTTAAATGTTACGGGTCCAATATTTCGAAAGTCTGCTGTCCCAAAAGTCTGTTTTTACTGCAGTCATGTGTGATAGGGTGGTTAGGGTTAAGTGCAATAGCGGACTTTCGGAATAGTGGACCTGAATTGTTTAAATCACCGATGCTGTTTTGCATCACCCAATCTGTCATTTTGGAAACGTTGGTAGTCACATTCTCAGGCTCCATTCACACATATGCTGTGCTGCGCTGTGCTGCACTGCGCTGTGCTGCACTGCGCTGTGCTGCACTGTGCTGTGCTGCACTGCACTGCGCTGTGCTGCACTGCGCTGCACTGCACTGCGCTGTGCTGCACTGCACTGGTAATGGCGCAGTGGTGAAAGGTTTCATTGAAATGCATTGAGTTACTGGTTCTTGCACAGCGTGTGCAGAACAGCGTATAAATGTAAACGGACCCTAATTTCCGCTTGTCACATATTCGTTCTTTCAGTATCATTGGTTGCTGCTGAATGCTTTCATACTGCTGAATGAATATATGCTGTCCCAAAAAAAGTAGTACACCAAACTCATGGTGATAACTTTGTCAATTCTTAACGAATTTATAAAATTCTTTCACTGCTGGAAAGAGAACTAAATTTCCAACAAAACCATATAATATTTCCCACCATATCTTCAGTATGTTGCTGCACTACTTTGCAAAAGTTAGAAGTTTGAATTTGTGGTAATTTGCAACAAAAAAAATCTAAAAATTGTGTCACGTTTGACAAAAACTGAAACGTCTTTTGTCACGTGGCTGAATATTGTCACAGTAGTTCCTTGAAGTGTCCGCCTTTTGCCCACACTTATGCACGAAGACGCCCACCCCACTCGTCAATTGGATTGTCAGTGATGGTCTGGTTAATGCCATGCCAAACATGGAGCAAACGCTGCTTCAGTTCATCAGTATTGTGCATCCGCAACTGATAGACTTGCTGCTGGACAATGTTCCATATCTTGTAGATCTAGTTGATGGGGTCTTGTAGATCTAGTTCGAGGTCACGGCTGTTCTATGGCCACAGATCCGGTGGAATGAAAGCAGGCATTGCCTGATCGAGAAGTCATGCAGTGTCAGATTTGCCAAAATTCAAACTTCTAAATTTCGCAAAGCAGTGCAGCAACATACTGAAGGTAACTGGGAAGTGTTACATGGGTTTTGTTGGAAATTTAGTTCTCTTTCCAGCAGTGAAAGAATTTTGAAAATCCGTTAAGAATTGACGAAGTTATCACCAAGAGTTTGGTGTACTATTTTTTGGGACACAGTATAGAATATTAAACTACAGCATTTCAGTATTTTACATAACTACAGCGTTTCAGTATTGTACATAAAAGTGCAGTTTTTACTGCCAGTTAGAAATTGCCAAATAAAGACCGCTAAAATAATTTTATGTGTGAAAATGATAAATTTAAGGGTTCTGCGGTATTGTTGTCATTCTTAGTTGTGTTTTGATCGGAAAACACACCCGTTTTGTGGGTCCATTTTGTCAACGTCGTTTGGAACCAGTTGGATTGTAGAAACTTCACGTTTCTAATTCTGTGTCTGATTATTTAATATTTTCAGGGTTTCCACCAACCTGGAAAGTCAGGGAGAAGTCGGGAACTTTCGTTGGTGGTCAGGGAAAAATAGCGTGTCTTATCAGATTTTGCAACTGTTGCTCAAATATTGCTTCAGGCGACAGACGTGATGAGTTGTTTTGGATTATTTGGATTGGATTTCTATTATTTATTTTGTCATTTTTAAATTGAAGGTGCTCATGTATGTGAGTATAAATCATAATGGCGATGGAACCGACTGAAAATTGCCTTAAACCATAGTTGTCACGCCAGAGAAGGTCAGGTAGTATTTTTCGACAGTCAGGGATAGTCGAGCAAAAGTTGGGGAGTTTTATTCTTGAAATTGAGTGGGAACCCAACCCTAATTTTTGTTATTTATGCCTTAGCTTTTTACTATTTGTGCAGTAGCAGATTTTGCTGTGTGGTCAGATTTTGTGAACAAATTAATGGCATAGTCATGTATTATCGTATTATTATGTGATTTCACCATCGTGTGTCGTGTGTGTAACTCACGTGTATGTTCTGTCAGATAAAATATACACCAATACACCAATTTTTTCTGTTCTGTGTATTTCACAGAAGTTTATTAAATTTATCACTAGAAATTGATGTCAGGCTGTTTGATGTTATTTTTTGGTATAAACACAACTTTAAAACTTTATTATTTTTTATCTCCGTCTTCAGCAATGCGTACATGTTTTACAAAATGCCACGGGAAAATAATATGATTACTATGACAAAATGCCACAAACGAGTGAATATAGAGTAGAGGACTAAGGCATTATTAGACGATGATTTTTAAACTGTTAGTGTTAATTTTTATTATGTTATTATTTTTCATAATTAGATTAAACTTCGTGCTTTCTGTTTTTGACTAATGTTTTTTTTTTACATTTTAACAAACCTAAATTTCAGTTACGTTAAATAAATGTTTTTAGCTTGTAACTGGTGTTTTTGTTGCCGTGCTGCAGCCTTGGTAACTGCCACAATCTAACAAAAAATTGCAGAACATATACAGTGCATGATAATATGGTAGAACAAACGTATCAAACCGGACGCATATTGTGAAACACAAAATTAACTGCAAATTTTCAATGTCAATGCACACAAATGCAAGGCGTAAAAACAAAACGCAAACCTTTCTTTGCGACTTCGTATAATAATAAACACATGAGTAAAAACAATATATTATTTAGAAAAAAATTAATAAGTGATCGGCTAATAAGGCCGTATAGTCCTACTCTATGTTTACTGATCGTTTGTGGCATTTTCTCCTAGTACCGGTAGTGATAATTCTCGTGGCATTTTGTCCGGGGGCAGATTGTCCGAGCACCTTACGGAAGGTACATAAACTACACTATTATCATTTTTAAGCGCCTCACTTTACGTTAGTAAAAGAGGCGCTTATTGAGATAGGCTGTGTCGTGACGTCGTTGGTCGTTGGTCGTTGGTTGGTTGGTTGTCACGCGCGTGCACTATGGCCAAACGGTGCATCCTAGGCCTATAGTTACTATGGAACACTAATAGGAAACCCTACCCTAGGAATTCAATGGTACAACTTTCGACCCCCTGGGGGTGACTCCTAACCGGGGAATGAGCCCCCCGTGAGGCGCTTTTTGTCAAATTACTTTGACCTCTTGTTAAATTAAAACCTCTGTTTCATTCTAAGCTTAAGTAACCTAAACGTGGATTTATATAGCACATCGTTGCGATACGATCGCCTCTAATGCGCTACCGCTTTCGTACTTCGGTGCTGATCTCCGTTTAACCCTTGGGCACATTGAAACCGCAGAGCAACGGACCACTATACAGCAGTACGGTGATAGGTACACTGGCCGTTGATGGGTGGGCTGTTACATTTGATACAGCGAGGAGTGTCCTGGACGGGCTGCGGCCACGCCCAGTCCCCTCCTCGCTGTACCAAATGTACCATCCATCAACGGCCAGTGTACCAGCTTCATATTATTCGATGTACCGGTAAGTAAGTAAGAATATTTCTATTCGGCGCAGTAAACAGTTCACACTGCGCCGTGGCCTCACTGTCCGAATAAAAATGTCTTCAGTAACCGCCTGGACTGGCCGTATGACAGCCCACATAGTCTGAGATTGGGCGGCAGACTGTTCCAGACTTGTGGTCCTGCGGAGGCAAAGGTCCTGTCTCCAAAACTGTTGCGCGTCCGACTGACAACGAGTGTTCGAGTGTCGCACTACCCAGTTGTCTGACACGGGTGTCGGCGACGATGACAGTCGTCGGCCAGATAACCCGGGTGTTGCTGGACAAGGACCGGTAGACAAGAGTTGCAGTCTTGAACACGATGTGGCACTATAATTACCTGTGCCCATCAACGGTTAAATAGCTCTCAGTCATACACCAGCTGCGAGTCCACGGATACAGGTTAGTGTATCACGCAATGTGCCTGTTTACTCCCCATCTCTCGCTGGTACTCATTGTGCCTACCCACGGAGGAATCGCCAGGCTGAGTAGAACTAGGTCGTTGGTGGTTTAGCCGTCTTAAGCTCAACTGCTGCTACTGTCGTACTGTCATTTGCTTTTCTGAGGTTATGGAAATCGCACAACGTGCAGATGATAGTGCCAGTGGTCTTGCTAGTAAGTTTTGTAGACTTATTAACCTAAACGTGGTAATAAAAACGCCTAAATTTTGTAGGCTTATCTTCAGTTTTCGTTTGATAAGAAAATGATATTGCTGAGAAACCGCGCGACGCTCTATATCGTTTGAAAATGTTCTCTCATCATACAGCGGTAGTGATAGCGATCGACGGACGGACATCTTGCGACAGCATAGTCCGCGCTATGATACCATCGCGCGGTAATAAAAACTAGCCCAATTCGTTATAGGGCATACCACAGGCGGGCATGATTTCTTCGCTTTCTGCAGGCACAAGAAAACATTTGGAGCAAACCTGAGCGTTGGAACAATTCAGGACATCGCCGTCGCGTAAAGGCCCGAGGATTGGTAAAAACAAGTAGCTCTGCTGTCGCAGACACCGCGCGATGTTTCGTGTCTGTCAGTCGTTAGCTTCAACAGTACAAAACGTCGAGTCTTTTATTGTTAGTTAGTACGTAAGCTACAGATTTATCACTGCGTGCAGTTAAATGTGCTGTTCTGTTGTCTTTGGCGTAACGTTGAGGCTTCTTGTCATAACATTTCGTCGTCTTCTCCGGCAATCAATACCGCCGCTTAGGCCTACTACCAGTGATGTGTCACAACTTGCGAGATGGTGGCCGTGGTCCACCGGCGACCGTGTTTACTTGTGCAGACCTGTCACCGGATCGAGACGGTCTGCGACCCGTGGCGATCTCGTGGTGCCAGCACACGTCACCGACTTCGGTGAACGGGCGTTTGCAGTGGCCGCACCCAAACAGTGGAACAAGCTTCCAACCAGCGTCAGAGACAGTCCGTCAGTGAGCTCCTTCAAAGCCAGACTGAAGACTTATCTGTTCTCGGCATAAACTGTTATTGTTCACTT
>Ga0209149_1002647_pt1 | contig 10201 bp, 5 predicted proteins | sample WorMetTyACAVOLI2_FD_187423 | JGI IMG/M metagenome (GOLD analysis project Ga0209149, IMG submission 187423) | Marine gutless worms symbiont microbial communities from Max Planck institute for Marine Microbiology, Germany - Olavius algarvensis... ... | reverse complement strand
TATATGTCTACGACTGACCGCTTTACGAGCTTTATAAGTCATCCATATTGGCTTCTTCCTAGTACCTGCAACCTTCTTCATTGGAATATACTGCTGCTCAAGCACCTCCAGTTTGTTTTTGAAAGCTGCCCAACTGTTCTCCACTGACAAATTGTCCAAGAAGTTATGCCAATCAACTGCATATAACCCCTGTCTAATGGCTTCAACACGTTTCTGTGTTACTTCCTGTTTAGTTGCTGTTTCAACCTTCCACAAAATGGCATTATGGTCGCTGCCAGGAAAAGGTCCAAGATCTTTTATATCGTTCACCATGCCTGGTTTGTCTGTAATAATCAAGTCTAAGATAGCATCATTTCTTGTGGGAAATTTGACGTGCTGTGTGAAGAAGTTATCTTCCAAACAATTATGAAACTGAACTGCATCAGCTGTGATGTACTGATCGTCGTTGGAGATAGAGGGTTGAAGGTCGGTCCCAGTCATGGGCAACATTCCCGTTGTTAATTTTATACAGCTATCTTAAATTATTTAACGGTTGTGAAGCTTTAAAGTTTACTATACTTGAAAAAATAGCAAAATGATAAACCTATCATTTGATAACAATAATAGCTGAGAGTAAAGGTTACGCTTGGAAAGCTGACCAGCTGCGTACAGTTAACAACGATGATAAAATAACAGTGAATTGTACAGACAGCATGTTGTAGTCAGTCCTCTACCCAGTTTATAGTACTAGCTCTGGGGTATGTTGTTGGCTGTAGTGTGGTATCTGCATCACATTGTGTAACATTTGTAGGATGGAGACAGTTGAAATTGATGGCGTCAGTCATCGTTATTACGTCTTGAAACGTAAACTCGACTTTGATGAGGATGAGATGCATGAATTTAAAGGCCATCACAATTTTACGAAGGAGCAGATTCCTCCACATGCCCATGATCCAAAGTATGATCGACCATCGAGGCAGCCAGTTTCAAAGTCAGTTAAGTTTGCTTTAACATAATGTAGCTTTTAGTGTTTTACAGTTTGGATGATTTTTAGTAGACATGGAAGTGTAGGAAGATGTTATATCTAATCCATGTTACAGGGGGACTTGCTTTCATTGCTTATGAGACATAAGTAGACTTCTTTTACATGTTTGACTGCCTTCAAGAATTTATGGTTCTATAAGACACGCATACGAGAAGAAGAAGAAGAATTACATGCCAGAAGACTTGAGAGGTGGCATACATCTGTCTGCCCAGCTTTGGGATCTTACAGTTAGTGATTTGTGATAGTACAGTACAACTTCTTTATAGTGTTTACTGCAGACTAAGTTGTTGATTGCATGTATTTAGTAGAAATGGATAATTTTGTGTTGCAGAACAATGAATGCTATGCTGAACTCCAGCACCGGTGGCACGATATACATTGGTGTGAGTGATGATGCAACAGTACATGGCGTTTTGTTGAACCAGTACAAGGTATATTGACAATTCACTGGCATATGAAAATTTATTATGTGATAAATGTTATTGACAGTGGTAGACAACTTGAACACTGCACTGTGTCTCAAAAATCCAGACCACTATGATTACTATTACATAACTTCACCAATTCACAACATTTAGTAATTATTTTCGGTCGATATAATGAAAAGTTTTAAAATTGGCTTAGAACCAGCTGCATGGTTTCCGCAACAACAGTAGCGACTTGGCACACCTGAACAGCGAATTTCTGGGCTGAACGCTGAGTAGCAAAACGATTGTGGGGGCCTGTGTCAAGGCCGAAAGACTGCACTTCGAGTACTTGTAACTTTTTACGCCGCACATTGTTCCAATATAATCACTGTTTAAAAGATTTAACTTTTCTGTTCATGAGGCAGCTTCAACTGTGGAATGACGCATACTTGAGGATTGCTGTGGTAACCGGCAACTAACTGCTTCAGCTGGTAGACTGATGTAAAAACAACTGTCTCCTAATATTGAGATTTAGTGAAGAATATTGTATTATCAAGTTATGCCAAAATATCGTATTCATAGCGGTCCTGTTTTTGAGACACTTACTGTCAAGTCGCTATTGTTGTTATGGAAACTGTGCAGCTGGTTCTAAGCCAGTTTAAAAACTTTAACATGGTCATTGAGAATTGAATAAGATTTCTCCGTGTCAAAAATTATGAGTAAATGTTGTGAATTGGTGCAGTTGTGTCATATTAATTGTAGCAGTCCACTTTCTTTGAAACACATTGTAGTGCTTTTTACCATAATGTTGTCTGAGCTTGTCTCTGGCATGATTAGATAGCTGCTGAGCATTTGTTGCTCATGAACAATTTTTATTGCACGTCAGCAGTCTGACGTGTGATATTGATATAGCAGTTCTGTCTGTCTGTCACATTCCAGTATTCTGTGGAAATGGCTTAACATATTGTCATAATTTATTCACCACATGGCAGTCTAGTCATTCTAGTTTTACGAGTATATCAAACATCTTAACGAAATTTTGATGGGGTCATGTCCAGCAGAGTGCTCAATACAGGTGGGGTATAAAATTTTGTGATTTTCAACCAATAAGTCGCTGTATCTCGCAAACAGTATAAGATAGCGCCATAGTTACTACAGAAGGTGAATAGGAAACTGCACCCAAGCTTTCAAATGGTACCAGTTTCAATGACCTTGAGTGACTGCTAACCCAGATTTCCAGGCCACGATATTATTCATTGTCAGATAACTCTAAAACGGTACAATATACAGCTGTAGTTACACTGGCAGACTAATTGAAAGTCATACATGGTCTATCGAATGGCGCCATTTACAATGACCTTGAACCACCCCAAACCCAGATTTCAAGGTCCGGCCATTCTTTGATTGCTGAATATCTCCGAAATGGCTAAAGATATGGCCATAGTTACTATGGAAGGTGAATAGGAAACCATACCCATACTTTTGTTGTTGAATGTGTTGTTGTCGGATAAATTTTCTGATGCAGCACATTTCCTTTACTTTATGTCACTGCTGCCGATCACACTGGTCTGGAGTCAGCTGCACACACACCTCATCAGTCTGTTGTGAATGTCCTTGACACACTTCATGAGCATGGCCTGTTGCTTGTCATACAAAAAGCTCAGCTGTGGCAGAGACCGTGCGACGCTTCATGTCATTGAATATTTTGCTAAGGCCACTCGAAATGACACTGTTGAGTAAGGCGTGTGCAATCCCTATTAGTATTCCATTGAAACTGTGTTTGTATCTCCTATCGTTTCTGAGATTTTCGGTGTCAAAGGATGGCATGACCTTGAAACTGGGGTTAGGGGTCGTTCAAGGTCATTGAAAAAGGGCCATTCGATAGATCATATACGACTTCTGTTGGTCGGCCATTGTAATTATAGCTCTATGTTGTCATTTTCAAGTGAATTCTGGGTTAGAGATCATAGATGCAGTTTCCTATTCGCCTTCCATAGTAACTATTGCCATATCTTGAACCATTTACGAGATATTCGGCATCAAAGAATAGCATGACCTTGAAAACTGGATTAGGGTTTTTTCAGCATTATTGAAAATGGCGCTGTTTGATAGATTATATACGACTTTCTATTGCTCTGCCATTGTAAATATAGCTGAATCTTGTACCACTTTTGAGTTATTTGACATTGAATAATATCGTGGCCTAGAGGTCACTCAAGGTCATTCATACTGGTACCATTTGAAAGCTTGGTTGCAGTTTCCTATTCGCCTTCTATAGGAACTATGGCTCTATCTTGCTTCTTGCATCATTTGCGAGATAAAGCGAGATATTGGTCGAAAATTGTGATTCTTTGATACCCCCTTGCCTTGCCCCGTTAGGGGGGGGGGGTCCCGTTAGAATATTGCCATCTTTTTTGGTATAGAAAAACTAGAATGGTGGGCTAACTGACGGTAAATAGATTTTGAGGATATGTTCACGGTGTCGACAGAACGTTGGCATGTGACAGACGGACAGACAGACGGACATCTTGCCACAGCATAGTCTGTGCTATGCATACGCGTCACATGGTAAAAACCGGGGTTCATGGAACTCAACACTAACTGTGCATGCATTCTTGGATTGTTAACATGTACTTGCAGATGGATCATATCGAGCAGAATGTATGGGATGTGATGAATCGTTATACTCCGCGCGTACCATCTCACCGATACAGCATTAACTTTGTGCCTGCCGTTGACACAACGAACCCTGATACTGTCAAGAAAAATCTTCTGTTTGATCCTAGGTATGGTTGTGGTAAAAGACTATTTAGTTACTTGACTTCTCATGTTCCAAAAAAAACTAAGCCCCTTGATGTTTGATAATAACTTTGGCAAATGTGGACCAATTTTCAAAATTATTTCACCAGGTGCTTCGTAAGAAAATTTTATATGTACGCATCACAAAGATTTCCACCTAACCTGCAATATGTTGCTACACTACCTTGTGAAAGTCAAAAATCCAAAAATGTTACTGACTTTCACAGCACCTCAACAGAGTGTTGACGTATTCCTGTGAACACTATGAGGACTTGATTTAACATTTAACAGTAGTTAGACATACTGTCTCAAGACTGCTCACACTGACTGACTGACTAACATTTTGAAGTTTGTCAGACGACGTCTCGAATGAACAGCTGAACCTTATTTAGTTGAACATTGTTGCATCATGGCAATTTTTTTACCGTGATTATCTTCGCACTGTCTTCGTTCTTTCTAGGCTATACTTCATCTGTTGTACACATATTGAAGTAAAATCATTTGTGCGATATTTTTGTGGCAGGTTACATAAGATCTCACATTAAATTTTAGTTAAACATATTAATTGTCACATTCAACATGAAAATTTGGTAATATTTTTGGATTTTAGACTTTCACAAGGTAGTGTAGCAACATATTGTAGGTTAGGTGCAAACCTTTGCAATATGTACATAGAGAATTTTCTTACAAATCTTCTGGTGAAAGAATTCTGAAAATCGGTCCACATTTGCCAAAGTTATTATCAAACATCAAAGGGCTTAGTTTTTTTGGAACACAGTGTACAGTCTGTAATGGGTTACCTGTTAAATCTGACTTTCCGCCACCATTGACACCTTCAAACACCGTCTAAAGACTTGTATTAAGCAGTTCATCGATACTCTTACCGCCTATGCCAGCGCCTCCGATTCAGTTTCACTGCTGACATTGTGTGCCTTTCAAATGTGTTTGTAAATAATAACATGATGGTAAAATTGGTAGGCATAGTTTTTACTGATCTTTCCAGTTGATAATGATAGTTTGTTCCTAAATGTCAGTGCATCTGCGTGTAGTTCATCCTCATCTGTGGATGAAGGCATGAGACAGAAAGCACATTCTCTGCGGGTGTATCATCACTGCTGGTGTGACAAACTACTCAGAGCTATCAACTATGTACAAGTATTTAATTGTTGTTATTGTCTGTTGCGTCTTTGCTGTCATCATTTTTCAACATTGTTTATCTCCTTTTCTTCGACTTTATAATTGTCTTGTTACATTTTTTCTTCACCTCTTAATGATTGGCCCTTAACCTAGTTACTTAACCATAGTCCTTCAATGCTATGACACTGTTGGTTGGCTCAGCTGACCCATAAAATCGACCCTGAAATGAGCTGTAATGTGTCGAGGGGGACGTTGTACCCTACTGTACATCAACTAGCTGTAGTACGGACGAACTGAATATAAAAGACTCAAACATTTCAGTCACGTGGCATGCAGATGTAGAAAGTTGTTAAATTCGTTTATGACATAGGAAGAAATTTCTACATTAGGAACAAACTTCTACCGTTTGTATTTAACCCACTACAGAAATGTGCCATAAGGCTGTACAAACGTCAGACTCAGTGGAAGTGTGGAGCACATACAGTGCCGTCAGTGATAAACATTCTAAAGCAGAAGGTCAGAATTCAAGGTCAGAAGGTCGGCCTCCTGCTCTCTGTCTGCATGTGCCGTTTGAGTTACAAGTCAAGAAAAAATGACCTAGAAAGTTCAAGTTGGATATGCATGTTGTCCATATACCATCTCAAGGTCAAGAGGTCAAAGTCATCAGACTCATAAAGTCGAAGCTAATGAACACATCACAGCTGATGAACAAATGGTCGTACCACCTTCAAACTATTTGTTGATGAACGTATACATTTAAAAGGTCAAAAGTTCGAGGTTACAAGGCTGCACAATGCACAGACAAGAATGTGCCATAACTCCGGAATGGATGGCCTTCGAACATGAGATTTGGTGTACATATGGACGTTTCCTATGTTACACCAATCTTTCACATGCCTGCCACAAACATGAGTATCAAAACAAAATTAAATGAACTAGATGTTGGACATATTGTAGAACATTATGATATCGTGTGATAATGTGTAACGTATGGTTGAAAACTGACGGATAGCCAAAAGTGATGGATAGCCACCTTAATCTACCGCATATAGCCAAAACAAAAATACATATCATGTTATTCATGCTTTATATGATTATGTTCGTTTCATTTTCCTTGGTGTAAAGGTGTAAGGATGCCCACCAATATTTTCATTATATACTTTAGTTAGCTCTGGCTGGCTAGAAGTAATGTATATAAATGTAGACAGCTCCTTTAATTACTGCCACTAGTAGCAGGCCTATTTGTTGCATGCTAGCTATGCATTGAAGGACAGTCACTGCCATCTATCATCCATTATTGATTTTACTGAGGATCAACAACTGATGTCTGTGTACATTTACATACTTATGACCTACCTTAACGGTATAGATCAGCTGAAGGCTATTGACCAATGAGAACGAAGAATGATTGGTCACAGGATTGACATTGAGAGAGTTAAACTGGTGAAAGCACCGTTTGAACATTTTGGTGATAAAGTCACCGTATTTGTAATTTAGACTTCAAAGAAGTCGTTATATGAAGTCTGATAGTTAGATCAGACAGTTGTGATTGACGTTGCGGAAGAATATCGTGCTGAGCCGGGTTCAATGAGAAACGCCGGTGGTCAGACGAACATCTTTTCCGTCGACGGTGATCAGAGATCGTAGCTGAAGTCGTGACATGTTCATGTTAAAGATCACCTTCAGGTGGCAATCTGTGAACCAGTGGAAGTCGACGATGACGGCGACATCTTCGGAAGACAGCGGATCAACGATACAGATGGCATCTTCGTGAGATGAACATTGCTAGCTTTTCGATCCAAGCATCGCCCGTATGCATTGCATGGCTCGAGTCTAGCTTAGATTAAACTGTATTATAGAATATATACAGTGCCAGCCTTATTGTTAACACTTGTATGTTTTACGTTTTACTTGTTTGTTAATAAATATTTTATACATAACAATACGCCTAATAGTTACCACACACCAAGTTACAACTCAGTTTGAACGTACACTGTATTCGATTCAATCTCACCTGCTCAATTCGGGTTTGATTAAGTGGATTAAGGCTGTACTTACAGTCGGATAGAGATAAAACTCTACACCTGGGTTAGCCAATATAAATTAGCGATTTAAATCACTGATTTTAATCATGATTTAAATCAAGTGATTTATTGTCAAAAACATTATGTGATTTAAATCACAGCTGCCTGTATACTTTGAATCCCCTTTATGTAAAAATATTTAACACAAGCATAACACATGTACTGTTTGAAATTGTTTCTGTATTCATTTATTTACTCGCTGAGTGTTTAGTTTATATAGAACCCTGTTAAATTTGTCTTGAACATACAACATCAACAGTCACTGTCTTATAGGCAAAGTCATATAGTTTGAGTTCACAGTTTCCAGAAGCACAGTCAGACTGCATTATTGCAAAGTGTACACACAGTACATTTCAAATGTAATAACATTTTACTGGTTGAGGAACTTGTACAGCAAAACAAGTTTGGATGCTTTATCCCTGCCTAACGGATTACGCAGTTTCGAATGAATGAGTGAATATGATGAAAATACACGTTCAACACCAGCTGATGATGCCACAGATGTTCACAGTTGCAGGATGGATTTTTTTCTATTTCCTGCTTTTGTTATTCTGTGTCAGTAATAAGTAAGAAAGCAAGTTAGCAGCTCAGCCAATCACATTTTTTTTTGCATTTTGGCTGCACATGACAAGTTCTTATGAACTTGTACAGCAGAAATCAGTTGCACATTTTAGGAAATCATAGGTAAGGAAAAAATCTGATTTAAATAAAAAAATCCTAATAAAAAATGATTTTTTTATTTTAAAAAAACCATGATTTTTTCCAACCTTGATTTTTGCAGTATACTTCTGAAACTTGCTGTTTGTATTGAGCTGAAAGCTGGCAATGAAAGTATGCATCTGTACTGTCTATGTACAACCGCAGTACATTGTGGAGATAGTGATCCACGCATGGGACCCTGCCGACCCACGCAACGATGATTTGGCTGTTGGCAAGATGAGGGCTCATCCAATTCATATCAATGAAGAAGGCAGAGCCTATCGTCGTTGCAATGCCAGCGTCCGAGAGGTGCAGCCTTACGTTTTTGAATGTTAACTTCTTATTTTTTATTTGCAATATGAGGAGTGGTGTAGTGGTGTGCACTGCCTGGGCTAAAACATAACTGTTAACAAATGTACATATAAGCATGTGGCAATAACACCTTCAATTCCTTGGTATTTACCAATGCTCTAGGCTTTGCCTTGTATCACGTTGTGTCGATCACATTCTTTGCACTCTTGTGTGGAATTACTGAGCTTGGCATGAGGTGGCCTGGCGTTGCAGATCTCACAGACAGCAGTTGTTAAGCTAGTAATAGTAATTAGGCCTACGAGTCAGTAAGAAAAGTAGTAGTTTTGGTGGTGGCATCATTGCTGAAGTGACCCGTTTTGGCCTAGATAGCTTGCATTAATTTTTTGTCATACACACAATTGTTGTGATTATTTTGTATGACTGCTGATGTGACAAGTAGCTCAGCTGTTGCATACCAGCCGTGCAACACTACACGTTACATGTATTTAATAAAGAAATATCATTACACATAATCGTCACTTTACAAATGTGCACAGTGTCATTACGTCATCTACTGAACTTCCTCCCGTTTTCCTATTTTGATCTTGATTGACCTCAAATAACTTTAAAAGACATTCAAAGTAATAAAAACTGTGTATGCATTTCTGTTAATAGTTTTGTTAGTTTTACAATTTTGTAAATGCAAAACCTAAAACATTGAAAATTAAAGGTCACTCAAGCCCTCAAGGTCGTCGACAGTGGTAACAATGAATAGGCTTCGTGCTGGTGGTCTCTGGCAACCATGTGTCTGTCTTGCACTGTTTCCAAGATATTACCATTTATTTACCATCATGACTGCCTGTGACTTGAACGGTCATTCAGTTTGAGTACAGCATTTGAAGTAGTAGTCCACGTATGATCATTGGTAAGCGTATTGCAGCTTATGTCTGTCATAATTTCTGAGATGTTGGAGTTAGAAAAGGTTTTAATAGCTGAAATGGCTTTGAAGGTTATTGAGGCAAGGTCAGCAGTAATGACGGTGAATGAAGTTACATAATGATGCTATTCAATATTTCACACATGACTTATTATTAGCATTCTTTCATAACAATGTCTTTGTCCTGCACCATTACCAAGATACTACCATGTGTTTTCGAATTCATATATCCTTCAGTTCAAATACAACAGTAGAAATAAGTGGCTCGTGTGTGAGTTTCTTTCATCATAATTAGCTTCGTAGGTGATATATACAGGCTGACTTTATCTTTTGCTTAAACCAAACTACTTAATCTAGACCCTAAAATCCAGTTTGGAATAATGCTAAGATTTACCTTTCGTCTAACTCCCCCCCCCCAAGTCTTAAACTGAGTTTTAGACTGACCAGCTAACAGAAGGCATCTGTTATAACGAAATCGTAAATATACTTTCTGTGTTTAACTTGTTTTACAAATTTTATACGATAATTATTAACGTAAAATATCTCCGTAAAATTTTTTTACAAAGATAAAAAATTTTCTAAACACACTCGGCGATTAGCAAAAATGTTATTTGCCATAGCAATGGCAATGCAGTAAACACGTCATGCTGCTGCAGTCTCCAAAGATTTCCTTAAAGGGACACTCCGGCGCAGATTAACCTGTATTTTTTTCTCGTTCAATAAAAAGTTTAATATATAACATTTTCACCTACAAAGTTTGGACTCTCAATTTTTACCGTAAAAGGTCAGAAATTTGAAGTTTCATTCTGACGCTGGGAAATTC
>Ga0209149_1002646_pt1 | contig 10202 bp, 8 predicted proteins | sample WorMetTyACAVOLI2_FD_187423 | JGI IMG/M metagenome (GOLD analysis project Ga0209149, IMG submission 187423) | Marine gutless worms symbiont microbial communities from Max Planck institute for Marine Microbiology, Germany - Olavius algarvensis... ... | reverse complement strand
TGGGACAGTTTAGTAAGATTTTAGAGATTTCAGATTCAGAAGCAGGGTTAAAAGTGGAGAAGTCAGGGGGTGTTTTCGGAGAAGAAGGTGAATGCGGAGATGATGATGTAGAAGAACCATTGGTCAGAGACAGACGAAGTTTAAATATTTTGTCAGTGAAGAAAGAAGCAAGGCTATCAGCGAGAGCAGTGGCTGAAGTGCAGGTAGGTATTCAATGCGTTCGTTGACCTTAAGCCAGTGGAGAGATTAGCGCCTCAGAAAGTAAGTACCACATCTTCCTTAATTTCAAACTTCAAATGCCACCCTGTCCCTGTCACTACTAAATTTGTTGCTAGCGAGTCTAACCTACCTAATATCGGAATTGCATCTGGTGTTGGCGGCATGGTTTCACCGACCATCAACAAGAACACGACGAGAGCGAGAAGTATCGTTGTCTCGAGGTTGACTTTGTCTCCTGATTCCACTGGAAGAAAGAAGCCGAGGAATGATATGAGAAAGATGAGGAAACATGGAGCGATGAGATTGACGAGGTAGAATAAACTGCCACGACGCATGTGGATGGTAAAAGTCACGTCGGGATACGGCTCCACGCAGCAAGCATAGACCGTCTCATGACGGTCTGTCGATATCTCGTTCACCATCCACTCCTGTAGCTCGTAACATCAACAAAAGTCACAGATATTTATCTAAACTAGACATAACAAGGTGTAGCCTACATATATACATACATACATACATACACACATACATACATACATACATACATACATACATACATAACAATTTGTAGAGCGCGCTGCGTCGACAGTACTGAGTACTTGTCGAATCAGAGGCGATGAAACCTACTCGACCCGAGGATCGAGAATGATGACTCCGCCAAGCCTCCAATCTATCTTCAGCCTCATGTGACCATGACCTTTGACATAATGACCCCAAAGTCGATCACTTCATGTCCTTGCCCCTTTGACCTCTTGTGCCAATTGGCATCAACATCGGTTCATTCGTTTCCAAAATATCGTGTTAACCAGGGCTGTATTTAAGGGGGGCTTACGGGTTCAACCCCCCTCGAAATTGTGACGAAAAAATAGATCTGTCCCTCAGTCAGTGTTTTCCACATATCACTTCAGTGGTCGTTCAATGTAGATCAGTTTATGCAAACTTTTGACAGTTAATTGATTAAAAATCCAGTCAAAATGGTTGTTGTCAACTGCTTGATTTTATGCTCTAAATTCGCCAAAAATCCTTTGTTGAGAACATTATGCCTGACAATGTAGTTTGACTGAGGCGTAAAAATAAAGATAATGCCGCATCAGTCTCCCCTATGCTTAATGCAATATGATGCATGATAACAAGTGTGGCCCCAATGGCCGATACAATGTGCGGCCCTCACTTTTCCGCTACAGTGACCTTAATTTTCGACCCCTGACTTAGGTGTGGTGTAGTGGGGTTTAACGTCCCACTGGCATTGGGCATTTGCGCAATCAGTAATTTCAAAGACAATTTTACGGGTCAGATGACCCAAGTAACAGAGTCATAGCACTGAAGGACAATGGTTAGTCAACCAGGTCAAGCGCCAATCCCACGAGGCTCAGCTAAAAGGTAAAGAAACAAATGTAACCAAAAAATTACTATGTATATAGCACCATGAAGATTGAAGATACAGAGGTGCTCGGATGATAGAAAGTTAAACCAAGCAAGATCAAAGCCCGATATAGTCGACCGACCTGTAAGAACTCTTGTACCTCTGTGCACCATTATAATACTGTAGCACAGAGACAATTTTCTGAATATCCCCCTTTCTCCAGACCAACACCACAGGACAACACACCATTAATGGAATGCAATGGGTAATGGGGGGGGGGCACAAGACAACTCACCATTACAACGGTACACATTACTGTAGCGTAGAGACAGCTTCCTTAATATCCCCCCTTCCTCTAGACCAGCAAACTAGGTCGACTCAGCCTTCTACCTTCCGTGGGACGGTAAAATGAGTATCAGCTTTCGGGCTGAGTAATAATAATAAATGGCGATGGTGGGTGTAGGCTCTGGCAGCCTATACAGGCGGACTTACAGCCTAAGTCGTCTGGCTTGGTCTTGGGTCGGCGGCCGCTTGGCGCAGTTCTACATTCATCAAATGAACCGGGTGAACTCTCGCAATGGCTCTGCCATGATGACAGCACCATAAACATTGTCTTGGATATTGTTATTATTACTATTATTATTATTATTATTATTATTACATCTCAGAGGCGGCCAAATGGAGGTAGGCTAATAAAGGCCTGACTTCGGAATTGCTCTGTCAGTTATTTCTGTCGTGCGTAACATCTCCTTTAAGTTCGAACGTTGTACCGTTTTCAGTGTTGGCGTTAATGGTGGGCACAGACACATAGAAGGGCGGGCGAATAAACGGACAGTCGGATGGGATGTAGCCTAAGTGTAGCGCGTACTACGGCCCATGGTGGAGGACCGCGTAGTAAGGAACAGTAACAAATGAGTGGTCGACCTGGTTTTCAGATCTATAGTAGATCGTGTTGCCAAAGGCGGCACTGTTGGTAACATTCAGTTCATGACCGCTGAAAGTCCAGGAGATGAAGACAATGTCGCACGTCTGCGTGTCGAACGGAAAATACTTGACGTTTAACGTGCAATAGTAGTATTAGTAGTAGTAGACATGGAGGAGGAGGAGGAACAGGAAGAGGAGGAAGAGGAAGAGGAGGGGAGAAGGAGGAGGAGGAGGAAAAGTACAAGAACAAGAAGAAACACAAAAACAAGAAGAACAAGAAGAAGAACAAACAGAACAAAAAAGAAGAACATGAACAAGAACGAACAAAAACAAGAAGAACAAGAAGAAAAAGAAAAAGAAAAAAAAGAAAACGAAGAACAACAAGTACAAGAACAAGAAGAAGTAAAAGAAAAAGAAGAAGAATACTTGACGTTTAGTGTGCAGTAGGTCTTGATGAGAGCCGGAAACAGCCACAGTACGGTTCCGTCCGAGCTCACTATTGCGTTCGTTACCATGTAGTCGTTGAATTTGTCTCCAGCGCTACCATAGCAACGCATTACCATAGCAACGAGCACCTGTTACGTCATCATTACATACGGCATGGTGATGAATCAAAACAGTCATACCACACGCTCATAGTGACGAATGAGTACAGTTTATTGTTTTCGTGTCATATATACTGTAGGGGAAATTCTACCTTGAATATATTAATCAATATTAAAATAATATATTAATATTGTAACGGATTGATAATAACGCGTGGTTTCCAGTATTACGTCAGTAGTCCATAACGCAATACAACGAAAAAGTCGGTAACGCAAGAGCTTGCGGCAAGCAATTAGAATCGTGTTACATTTTTCCGCAAGCGCCGACGGCCTGCCGGCGGAATTTCGGTACGGTGCGTTGCGTTGGCGTAATGATGGAAACCATGCGTTATTCAGAAAACTTCTATGAAAACATCGTTAAGTTTATCCTTCCTTCAATGACGGTTATATACCAGTTTACGTGTCGAAGACTTGAAGTGGTGCCTTAGGACTGTGGAATCAAATCGCTCGAAACAGTCATCATCGACAAACGCCGTTATCGGAACACTCGGAGCGATTTACTCCTGTCTATTTTGGATCATAATGATCTGGAAAAAAGGCGATTTTTGAGATCTCAGACCATTTTGGCTATACCCGAGGCCCAGCAGTATCAGCGTTTTACACTGCAGACAGTTCGGAGCAAATCGCTTGGAGACTCGGATTGCTCTGATCACATTTTAGAACGCTCCCAACAACTATTGATGGCCCACTTGAGGCCCAGTTATACGATGCTTGCCGAATTAGGTCCGTTGTACGTCTCCGTTGTCCGTTCTGTGGTCTCGTATCTCAAAAACTAAACAAGATAGACTCATAGCTATGCCTACTATGGAACATTATTAGGAAGTTGGCATTAGTGATTGTGTTGCAGCGTTCAGATACCCCTCAGACGCTCCCCTTCCCGTGGATGTGTTCTCGCTTCGAATACAAAATACGTGCAATGAATACGGCCTAATGTTCGCCTTCGGCGTCAGACCACAGCTGTTATCAACCGAGCAGACCGTCGTCTCAGCGCCGGTGTCGTCGACTGTTGTAAACGAAGTGCGACGCTCGGAACCTGTTGTTCACTATAGTCGTCCGTTGTGTCGACAACGCCGAAGTCGAACAGGAGGCTTTAAACGATTTAGTATAGGCTAAACCCACGGGCGCCTACGGGCAGTGGCGACGCCAAGGGGGGGGGGGAGACGGGGCACGTGCCTCGCCTGTAAAACCTGCCTAGCGTTCAGTATCGCTAAAGCTTAGCCGCTTAATTTAGCGGCGACTTTACAGCACTACTGAACGATTATTTACTCGCTAATATAACTATGGCAACAAAGTAAATAAGCAACATGGCGTCGATGGATGATTTTAGTCGTATTGTGATGATCACAGCCAGCCTCTTGTTCCTATTCTTTGCTAAAGACCAAAAAATCTCTTTAGCTAATACTAGATAAATTTAGCCGCTAAAGATGCGTGCGTTCAGTAACGCCCACTAGCTAAAGTAAGCTAAATTTAGCGATACTGAACGCGCCCCTGGTGCCTTGGCTGTGCCCCAGCAGTTGAGCTACGATGACGTTGACCATAATCAAAGACCATGGAACGCTCTCGTTACGCATTATTGATATGTAACGCTGCGACTTACCGTTTTCGAGATATTCACATTACATTTCATTTCAAATGGCTTTTAGAGGCCCAAAACTGACCCCCCCCCTCTCCCTATCTTGACGTATTTGGAGACCCCTAAAGATATCGCCACCAAATGGGGGACGAGAAGCTCTGTCGGGGACACAGCTGTGCCATCGTGAAAAAATTCACACCGATCAGTGGCACCCTCGCTGAGATATCTATCCCGGACAGATAGAAACAGACACGCAAAGAATTACGGCAGGTTTAATATACGACAAAACGCATACTCGCGTTGCGTTCGCCGGATAAAAAAAGCCTAGACGTACAAGTTAGAAATGACCAAGTCCGGCGTCCACAAAGCATCAGCTGGAATGCGGATCGTGCTGATGTTGTCATATTCTTCAGGCTTCCACGTTAAATACTCATCCTTCCATCTCTATCGGCAGTATACAAACCAATGAACTGTAAACTCTGATTCAAAGTCTGTCTAATATTATTTAAAATGCATTATATAACAGTAATAACAGCAGCAGCAGCAGCAGCAGCAGCAACAACAACAACAACAACAACAACAACAACAACAACAACAACAACAACAACAACAACAACAACTACAACAACTACAACAACAACAGTAAATGCCTACTTTGCAGAAGTTACTTTTGTTTTGGTCGTTTGTCAAAAAGGAAAAAAACTGCTCCACCAAAAAGAATTATACAGTAATACGGCATAAGATAATTTGTTTAAAATCAATTTACCTGCAATAGTGTTATAAAACAGTTTAAACATAGCAATCATAAAACACTACTATTATGCATGTAATGACATAAAAAAAACGTACAATATATGTCTCAGTATCACAAGGCGATATTCATTCAAAATTCACTTGGCAAAATTTCAACAAGAACATATTGGAGCATACGCGATGAAAACCTTAACTAATAATTAAATCACGTTGTTTGGAGCCAAAACAACGGTGGATTAAGTTGGCTCGTTGATGAGCCTTGCAAGTGATTTTTTTCGATATGTTGGCTGAAACTTAAATGTGAATCCACTATTAAAGTCGTTGTAAAATGTCCCAATTATACACATTTATGCAATAATGATTGTCTTTAAATATCTTACCTACTTCCATTTACATTATGTACTAATTGGCTATCAGATCAGGATCGGAGTTCTGAACACAGTTGAGGGTAAGATTAGGATCGAGTTTAGGGTTACGGTTAAGATTAATGCTATTGATAAACCATTGCAGAACCAGCCTAAATACTTGGTCACAGTTGCACAAAATGGAAATGCTTATTAACTACATTTTTTTAAAGTTTTATGCTCAATAATATTATCGGCTGCTAGCGTCTAACGAAATCAATCTGCAGGATGATTATTTATTTATTTGTTTATTTGTTTTTTGTTTATTTATTTGTTTATTTATTTGTTTATTTTTTTGTTTGTATGTTTGTTTCTTTATCTATTTATGTATTATTGTACTGGTTTGCGTTTAATTATGGCCAGTGGCGTAGAGCCAGTATTGGGCACGATGCTTCCCCTAGATGTCATGCACATCTGCGAATCTACAGATTACAATGCTGCGTCACAACTCACAACGTATTGTCACGGCCAAAGGCTAGGCTAGCGCTGTGGTCAAATTTCGGGCTCCGAGGGGACATGACTAAACCGTGTTTCTCAAAAAAAACAGTGACAGTATAATCGACAAACATATGGACTAGTAGCTAAATAAGAATGGTCTGGAAGTGTGTTCATGGTGTCGCTCCAGCCTATCTCAGCGACCTCTGCGTATCCGCTACTGCCAGTGCCATCTCAGCCTCAGGTCGTCAGCATATGCGATCTGCAGCGACTAGCAGTCTACTGGTTCCACGCGCATGGACTGCAACTGGACAACGAAGTTTCACAGTCAGTGGACCAGCCACATGGAACTGTCTGCCACCAGCACTACGGTCACCGGACCTGTCGGAGAATGCCTTCAAGCGGGCACTGCAGAAGCACCTGTTCTCGACCGCCCGCCGCCATTGAGACGTCTTCGTGATTCTGGCGCAGGATATAAATATCCAGACTTACTTACTTACTTACTTTCTTACTTTATTCATTTCTGCTAGATTTCACAACTTGCAAACATACGTTTTTTTCCACTTCGTGATGCCCTCAAAACTGGGGGCAGTGTGCCGCAGCACAAATCGTAGCACCCGTTAATATAGGCCTGATTTTTGTGAGTGTTTTTAAACTAGGGACAGACGTAGTCCTTGCACTCAGTCAACCCAACGGGATCTGGACATTCTCTTTGGGCATTCCCCCGGGGGACAATTTCGCCTCCTTTTTACACGGTGTAAGACCTTCCCTTCCACCGCCACCATCCCCGGTAAAGTTCGGTTTACAATGTAAAGCGATCTATCAGCTACCGTTAACGTGTTTTAAATGGATAGAGGTAGATCGGTTAGGGTCAGGAGTAACGGTTAGTGCCAGTTTTCAAAGTTTCGCTTTAACAGCCGGGAGAAATGTCCCATAGGTGGGGAGGGAAATCGTCCGGGGAACTGACTGGGGGAATACGTCCGGGAGGGGAAATATCCAGCGGGAATGTCCCATACTCAACATAGCACACGGAAAATGTTGCACTTAATAATCCAAGACAATGTTTATGGTGCTGTCATCATGGCAGAGCCATTGCGAGTTCACCCGGTTTAGTTGATGAATGTAGAACGGCGCCAAGCGGCCGCCGACCCAAGACCAAGCCATACGACTTAGGCTGTGAGTCCGCCTGTACAGGCTGCCAGAATCTACACCCACCATCGCCATTTGTGTGTGTGTACTTAGAGTACATGTATTTTAGTATTTTAGCAGTAGGCTTTGTTCCCATTCGGTATAATAGGTTGTACTAACAGTCTAACACCGTTGATGCTTACTGCTCGAACGGCAAGAAGACACGTAAACGTCTGCTGTTTTTCATTCTGCAATCAAACACCGCAGCTGGTGACAGTAAAAATTATGAATAAAACTATTTTGCAGACAATGTTTCAAAAAATGTGTATACAACGTTATAATAATCACAAAAGTACCAAGAAAACTCATAATCTACAAAATCGAAGTAATCTAGACGATTAACAACACCGTAGTTTGGTAATGTTGTGAGTCGAGCGCCTCCGTCAATTTTATGCTCGTAGCGTAAAGTAGCGCCACCTAGCGAAAGAAATCAATACAAACTTCTCTGCTAAGCAGTGTGCCGTAGTAGGAACTTGGAACAATGCACCAAAGGCTCCTGGCCATCCGTTGACGGATTTTCCCGCGGTTTTTAGCGTTCGGAAGAGAAAATTATCCGTCCAAGATCGGGCAGGTTTTTTCCGATAAGTAAATCCGTTTGCCGCCATGTTGCATTTTGTGCAGCTGGGTCCGAAGTAGAGGTGTGCAAGTTACGGGAATTCCTATAGTTCCCATGCGATTCCCGTGAAAATAGGAATGTATTAGTCCCTTTCACAGGAATGGGAAAAAGAATGGAAGTGATTGAGTGGGAATGGGAGGGAATGGAAATGCCGCTTTAGTTGAAAATTCCATTCTAATTGATTCAAGTTATGTTACATAATTTTGCAATGTGCTATTTGTTATCCTTTTTATACAGTCACCTCAATAAACTGGATTTGATACAGTGTCTGTTTCAGATGGATATATATGCGTCGATAACGTGAGTGATAAATCATTGAAGGGGATGCCTAAGCAGTTTACGGCTAGGTGCCTCGTAAACTGAGAACAGACTCCGTCGCTGTTATCAGAATCACACTAGACGTAGAAAACAGCAATGCAGTTGTCGTGGTGAGTAGAATTTTGTCTGCCAATAAACATATAGGCCTACATGAGTGCATTAAGGGGTGTTTATAGCGACACAACTCAACTCAACTCGACGTCGAGTTGAGTTGTGTCGCTATAAACACCCCTTTAGGCCTATATATACAGTGCTGGCTGTTTGCACGCTTTAGAAGTTCGCACAATGCTGCTTTACAAATTCTAAACAGTGGTGGCTCTGAAGGGCAGCCAGGGGCCACGCCCCCCTAACAAATAACTGACCCCCTTTGGCCCATCCGACAAGTGCGTTTTCAGCTGACATAATGCTGTCAGTAAGTGTCGATTTCATTGAATTTTCTCCCGTATAAGCTTTGCATTTTATATAGGCTACTTAGACAAAATGTTTCAGTTTCCAGTTTCCACAGACCCCTACCGGGGCTCAGCCCTTTGACCCCGCTGTTGAACTGCCGGCCTCCAGACTCCCTGACCCCTGCAAGACCTCTTACCACTCCTACTGGATGGCTCACAATAACGGGACTGGACCGGACTTATTACGCTCATCATTTTATTTTTAGTTTTACATTTCAATTTTTGTTTGTTCCGTGTGGTAGACTAAGCTGGCTACCCGTCAGCTTTTTACTGCACGTTAAATACCCACTATCGTATTGTATCGTATTGGCCCCCAACTCTAGCCGCCTAGAACCGCGACTGCTCTACACCTCTGGTTTGCAGTTTGCGTTTCGCAGTTCACTGAACTGTCAGCATTTTATTTCTTTTTGTCGGGAATGGGCCAGGAGGGAATACGTATTTAGACGGGAATGGGAATGGAAATATGTGACGTTCCAGTGACTCGCCGTAATTGGATGCGGACTTATGCTGGACGGTGTATCATGCTGCAAACTGTTACTGTGACGTCATTGAATGTGTACTTGGTTACTTATTAACTGTTTTGTACTGGGTCTATTTTTAGTTCTCAATGGCGTCGAAACTTCTCGATGCATCCGGTTGGCTACAGCTGTGTTCTAGCTAAGATTTGTCTCGAGTAATGGGTTCTCGTGTGTTCTAGACTAGATTTTTCTAGATGTTCGAACACTATATAACGGTCGGCCATGCGGTCGATCGTTCTCTTTGGTGAGCGATGTTGTGTTGGTATGTATGGTTGGCGTAGTGTACTCGTTGGGTGAGATTTGCGTAGGCCAAATCTGCGTGTGTAGGGAAGTCATACATAGATCCCCTAGTTGGTACGGTAGTTTTGCCTCAGATTGGGGAATTGCCGGTTCACCTTAGCATAGGTGAAGTGGAGCTCTGACCGGGAGTTTAAGCCGGTAGAGTGAGTTGTTTGAGTGGTTGATACTCAGTGGTTGAGATTTGCATAGGTCAAATCTGGTGGTTAGCAGTCTACTTATTATAAATAAGTGCTGCAACAGTGTGTTTTGGTCTTACCTAATCCTGTCGTGATAGGTAGACTGTGTGAGTGCAGAGAACATTAACGTTCTAGTTCGTTTTGGCGATAATAGTTGATTTGAACATTTATTGTACCTGAGCTGTCTTACCTAGTTTCCAGCATAGTACTCATTTTCACTAATTCTTGAGTGTGTGTGTGAGGTTCTGCTGCTAGATATGTTGTGGGCCTAAGTTATTTTACAGTATTAGTATAAGAATGAGACGTTCGTGGTTTATCATATAATAACAAATGGTGCTAAATATATACAAAAGATGCAATA
>Ga0209149_1002645_pt1 | contig 10203 bp, 10 predicted proteins | sample WorMetTyACAVOLI2_FD_187423 | JGI IMG/M metagenome (GOLD analysis project Ga0209149, IMG submission 187423) | Marine gutless worms symbiont microbial communities from Max Planck institute for Marine Microbiology, Germany - Olavius algarvensis... ... | reverse complement strand
GGTGGGGTAGTTAAGCTGCGCCGTGCTGACCAAGGTGCTTACCACCCCCGCCGGAGTGATCTTCCGGATGCGGTTGTTGGCATAATCTGCCACATAGACATTGTCGGATGAGTCCACAGCCACGCCGCAGTGCTGGCGGTGGCATCCGCAAAACCCGCTGTGCCAGTGCCGGCAAAGGTGCTTACCACCCCCGTCGGCGTGATCTTCCGGATGCGGTGGTTGGCACTATCTGCCACATAGACAATGCCGGATGAGTCCACAGCCACACCGCAGTGCTGGCGGTGGCATCCTCAGAACCCGCTGTGCCACTGCCGGCAAAGGTGGTTACCACTCTATCTTCTATTCTATCTGCCGGCGTGATTTTCCGGATGCGGTTGTTGGCACTATCTGCCACATAGATATTGCCGGATGAGTCTATAGCCACGTCGAAGGGTTGGTTAAACTTTGCCGTGTTGGCGGCGCCATCCCTATAGCCTGAAGTGCCAGTGCCGGCCAAGGTGCTTACCACCCCCGTCGGAGTGATTTTCCGGATGCGGTGGTTGTTAGAATCTGCCACATAGACATTGCCGGATGAGTCCACAGCCATTCCGTAGGGGTAGTTAAACTGTGCCGTGGTGCCGGTGCCATTTCCAGAATTCGCTGTGTCACTGCCGGCTAAGATGCTTACCACCCAGGCTTTGCTGGTGTTCTCGGGAACCTTGCAGGACGCCAAAAGGATCATAAGAGCTAAAACCGAGATACTGGGTATTTTATTCATATTTTCTCCTATAATAGGTTAATTATAATCTTAAATATTGTTTTAACTCACTTCATCTTGATTCGCCGGAGAAATCAGGAGTTCTTTCAAAGCGATAACCAGCCCCGTCCTTCGCATCAAGGGGCAGTTCTAAAAGGTACCACACTTAACATGAGGAGCCATCGCGCCGCTGGCTAGGGCACCTTGTACTCTATCTTCCGGATACGGTGATTGTCAGAATCTGCCACATAGAAATTGCCGGATGAGTCCACAGCCACGCCGGTGGGGTTGTTAAACTGTGCCTTGGTGCCGTCGCCATTTGCAAAACCCTTTGTGCCTGTTCCGGCAAAGGTGGTTACCACTCCCGCCGGCGTGATTTTCCGGATACGGTGACTGCCATGATCTACCACATAGACATTGCCGGATGAGTCCACAGCCAGTCCGGCGGGGTAGTAAAACTGCGCCGTGGTGCCGGTGCCATCCGCATAACCCCTTATGCCAGTACCGGCAAAGGTGCTTACCATCCCCGCCGGCGTGATTTTCCGGATGCGGTGATTGCTAAAATCTGCTACATAGACATTGCCGGATGAGTCCACAACCACTCCGGAGGGGTGGTAAAACTGTGCTTCTGTGCCGTCGCCATTTGCAAAACCCTTTGTGCCATTGCCGGCAAAGGTGCTTACCACCCCCGCCGGAGTGATTTTTCGGATGCGGTGGTTGTTAGTATCTGCCACATAGACATTGCCGGATGAGTCTATAGCCACGTCGAAGGGGTAGCTAAACTGTGCCGTGGTGCCGGTGCCATCCGCATGACCCCTTGTGCCTGTTCCGGCAAAGGTGCTTACCACCCCCGCCGGCGTGATTTTCCGGATGCGGTGATTGCCACTTTCTACCACATAGACATTGCCGGATGAGTCCACAGCCACGCCGATGGGGTGGTAAAACCGCGCCGCTGAGCCATTGCCGGCAAAGGTGCTTACCACCCCCGCCGGCGTGATTTTCCGGATGTGGTAATTGCCATAATCTGCCACATAGACATTGCCGGATGAGTCCACAGCCACGCCGAGGGGGTGGTAAAACTGTGCTTCTGTGCCGGAGCCATCCGCAAAACCCTCTGTGCTGCCGGCAAAGGTGGTTACCACCCCCGCCGGCGTGATTTTCCGGATGCGGTGGTTGTTAGTATCTGCCACATAGAAATTGCCGGATGAGTCCACAGCCATTCCGTAGGGGTAGTTAAACTGTGCCGTGGTGCCGGTGCCATTTCCAGAATTCGCTGTGTCACTGCCGGCTAAGATGCTTACCACCCAGGCTTTGCTGGTGCTGTCGGATTCCGTACTGGTGTTCTCGAAAACCTTGCAGGATATCAAAAGGCTCATAAGCGCCAAAACCGGGATACTGGATAATCTATTCATAATCCCTCATCCTCACTAATTTACTAGCCGATTGTAGTCTAAAACATTGTTACAACTTAATTCATCCCGATTCACCAGAGAATTCAGGAGTTTTTCCAAACTCAGCGTCTACTTTCAAAACGATAACCAGCCCCGACCTTCGCATCAAGGGGCAGTTCTAAAAGATACCGCACTTAACATGAGGAGCCATCGCCCGCTGGCCAGGGCAGCTTGTACTCTATCTTCCGGATGCGGTGGTTGCCATTATCTCCCACATAGACATTGCCGGATGAGTCCACAGCCACTCCGTAGGGGAGTTTAAATCGTGCCGCGGTACCGATGGCATCCGCAGAACCCTCTGTGCTGCCAGCAAAGGTGCTTACCACCCCCGCCGGCGTGATTTTCCGGATGCGGTTGTTGTATGTATCTGCTACATAGATATTGCGGATGAGTCCACAGCCACTCCGCGGGGTAGTTAAACTGTGCCGCTGTGCCGGTGCCATTTCCAGAATCCGCTGTGCCACTGCCTAGGGCACCTTGTACTCTATCTTCCGGATGCGGTGATTGGCACTATCTGCCACATAGACATTGCCGGATGAGTCTACAGCCACTCCGGAGGGGTGGTTAAAGCGTGCTTCTGCGTCAGTACCAGCTATGGTGCTTACCACCCCCGCCGGCGTGATTTTCCGGATGCGGTGGTTGCCATTATCTGCCACATAGACATTGCCGGATGAGTCCACAGCCACTCCGGCGGGGGGGCGTCAAAGCGTGCCGCGGTACCGGTGGCATCAGTATGACCCCTTGTACCGCTGGCTAGGGCACCTTGTACTCTATCTTCCGGATGCTGTTGTTGTCACGATCTGCCACATAGACATTGTCCTCTGAGTCTACAGCCACATGGGTGGGTTGGTTAAACTTTGCCGCTGTGCCGGTGCCATCCGCAAAACCCCTTGTGCTGCCGGCCAAGGTGGTTACCACCCCCGCCGGCGTGATTTTCCGGATGCGGTGGTTGAATGAATCTGCCACATAGACATTGCCGGATGAGTCCACAGCCACGCCGTAGGGATGGTTAAACTTTGCCGCGGTACCGGTGGCATCAGTATGACCCCTTGTGCTGCCGGCCAAGGTGGTTACCACCCCCGCTGGCGTGATTTTCCGGATGCGGTGATTGCTAAAATCAGCCACATAGACATTGCCGGATGAGTCCACAGCCACTCCGTAGGGGTCGTCAAACCGTGCTTCTGTGCCGGCGCCATTTGCAAAACCCTCTGTGCTGCCGGCTAAGGTGCTTACCACCCCCGTCGGCGTGATTTTCCGGATGCGGTGGTTGTTAGAATCAGCCACATAGACATTGCCGGATGAGTCCACAGCCACTCCGTAGGGTTGGTAAAAGTGCACCGCTGTGCCGATGCCATCAGTATTACCTGCCCCATCATCTGACCTGCCACCGCCGGCCAAGGTGGTTACCACCTCCGCCGGCGTGATTTTCCGGATGCGGTTGTTGCCAGTATCTGTCACATAGACAGTGCCGGATGAGTCCACAGCCACTCCGTCGGGGTAGTCAAACCGCGCCGTGGTGGTGCCATCCGCAAAACCCCTTACGCCGTTGCCGGCAAAGGTGCTTACCACCCTCTCCGGCGTGATTTTCCGGATGCGGTGATTGCCAGTATCAGCCACATAGACATTGCCGGATGAGTCCACAGCCACTCCGCGGGGGTAGTCAAACTTCGCCGCTGTGCCGGTGGCATCCACATGACCTAACGTGCTGCCGGCCAAGGTGCTTACCACCCCCGCCGGAGTGATTTTCCGGATGCGGTGGTTCCTTCGATCTGCCACATAGACATTGCCAGATGAGTCCACAGCCACGCCGGTGGGTTGGTTAAACTTTGCCGCTGTGCCGGTGGCATCCACATGACCTAACGTGCTGCCGGCCAAGGTGCTTATTACCACCCAGGCCTTGCTCTCGGGAACCTTGCAGGATACCAAAAGGCTCATAAGAGCCAAAACCGAGATACTGGATATTTTATTCATATTTCTCCTATAATGAGTTAATTATAGTCTTAAATATTGTTATAACCCAATTCATCTTGATTCGCCAGAGAATTCAGGAGTTTTTTCAAACTCAGCGTCTACTTTCAAAACGATAACCAGCCCCGACCTTCGCATCAAGGGGCAGTTCTAAAAGATACCGCACTTAACATGAGGAGCCATCGCCCGCTGGCCAGGGCAGCTTGTACTCTATCCTCCGGATGCGGTGGTTGCCATTATCTGCCACATAGACATTGCCGGATGAGTCCACAGCCACGCCGCAGTGCTGGCGATGGCATCCTTATAACCTGACTTGCCGCTGCCTAGGGCACCTTGTACTCTATCTTCCGGATGCGGTGGCTGTCAGAATCTGCCACATAGACATTGCCGGCTGAGTCCACAGCCACACCGGTGGGGTAGTCAAACTTTGCCGTGTTGGCGGCGCCATCCGCAAAACCCTCTGTGCCACTGCCGGCAAAGGTGGTTACCACCCCCGCCGGCGTGATTTTCCGGATGCGGTCGTTGTGTGTATCGGCCACATAGACATTGCCGGATGAGTCTACAGCCAAGTCGCCGGGGTAGTCAAACTTTGCCGTGTTGGCGGCGCCATCCCTATAGCCTGAAGTGCCAGTGCCGGCCAAGGTGCTTAACACCCCCGCCGGCGTGATCTTCCGGATGCGGTGGTTCCCACGATCTGCCACATAGACATTGCCGGATGAGTCCACAGCCACTCCGGAGGGGTAGTTAAACTTTGCCGCATTGCCGGTGGCATCCGTAAAAGCCGCATCACCACTGCCGGCTAAGGTGCTTACCATTCTATCTTCTATTCTATCTGCCGTCGTGATTTTCCGGATGCGGTGGTTGTCTCTATCTGCCACATAGACATTGCCGGATGAATCCACAGCCACTCCGTAGGGGCGGTTAAACTGCGCCGTGCTGCCGGTGCCATCCGATGATCTGACACGCCGCTGCCTAGGGCACCTTGTACTCTATTTTCCGGATGCGGTGGTTGTATGTATCTGCCACATAGACATTGCCTCTTGAGTCCACAGCCACGTCGGAGGGGTAGTCAAACTGCGCCGTACTGCCGATGCCCTCCGCAAAACCCTCTGTGCTGCCGGCAAAGGTGCTTACCACCCTATTCGTCGTGATTTTCCGGATGCGGTGGTTCTCTCTATCTGCCACATAGACATTGCCGGATGAGTCCACAGCCACGTCGGAGGGGCGGTTAAACTGTGCCGTACTGCCGATGCCATCAGCAAAACCCGATGTGTCAGTGCCGGCCAAGGTGGTTACCACTCTATCTTCTATACTATCTGCCGACGTGATTTTCCGGATGCGGTGGTTGTATGAATCTGCCACATAGACATTGCCTCTTGAGTCCACAGCCACTCCGTAGGGGTAGGAAAACCGTGCTTTTTTGCCGGTGTCATCCACATGACCCCTTGTGCCACTGCCGGCCAAGGTGCTTACCACCCCCAAAGGCGTGATTTTCCGGATGCGGTGGTTGCCACTATCTGCCACATAGACATTGCCGGATGAGTCCACAGCCACTCCGTAGGGGTAGGAAAACCGTGCTTCTGTGCCTGTTCCGGCAAGGGTGCTTACCACCCCCAAAGGTGTGATTTTCCGGATGCGGTTGTTGCCACTATCTGCCACATAGACATAGTCGGATGAGTCCACAGCCACTCCGGAGGGGTAGTTGAACCGTGCTGCTGCGCCGATGCCATCAGTATTACCTGACGTATCACCTGAAATGCCACCGCCGGCCAAGGTGCTTACCGCCCTCGCCGGCGTGATTTTCCGGATGCGGTGATTGTCAGCATCTGCCACATAGGCATTGCCTCTTGAGTCCACAGCCACTCCGGAGGGGGAATCAAACTGTGCCGTGCTGCCGGCGCCATTCGCAAAACCTTCTGTGCTGCCGGCAAAGGTGCTTACCACCCAGGCTTTGCTGGTGCTGTCGGATTCCGTACTGGTGTTCTCGAAAACCTTGCAGGATATCAAAAGGCTCATAAGAGCCAGAACCGGGATACTGGATAATCTATTCATAATTCCTCATCCTCACTAATCTACTAGCCGATTGTAGTCTAAAGCATTGTTACAACTTAATCCATCCCGATTCACCAGGGAATTCAGGAGTTTTTTCAAACTCAGCGTCTACTTTCAAAGCGATAACCAGCCCCGGTCTTCGCATCAAGAGGCAGTTCTAAAAGATACCACATTGACATGAGGTGCCGTGCTGCCGGTACCATCCACATGATCTGACTTGCCGCTGCCTAGGGCACCTTGTACTCTATCTTCCGGATGCGGTTGTTGACACGATCTGCCACATAGACATTGTCGGATGAGTCCACAGCCACGCTGTAGGGGAGTTTAAATCGTGCCGCGGTACCAATGGCATCAGTATAACCCCATTCGCTGCCGGCAAAGGTGCTTACCACTCTATCTTCTATTCTATCTGCCGGCGTGATTTTCCGGATGAGATGGTTGAATCCATCAGCCACATAGACATTGCCCTCTGAGTCCACAGCCACACTGTGGGGGAGGTTAAACTGTGCTTCTGTGCCAGTTCCATCCGTACGACCCTTTGTGCTGCCGGCAAAGGTGCTTACCACCCCCGCCGGCGTGATTTTCCGGATGCAGTTGTTGTTACTATCAGCCACATAGACATTGCCTCTTGAGTCCACAGCCACGCCGACGGGGGAGTTAAACCGCGCCGCGCTGTCGGTGTCGGTGCTATCCACAAAACCCTCTGTGCCATCGCCGGCAAAGGTGCTTACTGTTCTATCTTCTATTCTATCTGCCGGCGTGATTTTCCGGATGCGGTGATTGCCATTATCTGCCACATAGACATTGCCCTCTGAGTCCACAGCCACTCCGGAGAGGTAGTTGAACTGTGCCGCAGTGCCACTGCCATCAGTATGACCTAACGTGCCAGTGCCGGCAAAGGTGGTTACCACCCCCGCCGGCGTGATTTTCCGGATGCGGTGGTTTTCAGTATCTGCCACATAGACATTGCCCTCTGAGTCCACAGCCACTCCGGAGGGGTAGTTGAACCGTGCTGCTGCGCCGATGCCATCAGTATTACCTGACGCATCACCTGAAATGCCTCCGCCGGCCAAGGTGCTTACCACCCCCACCGGCGTGATTTTCCGGATGCGGTGGTTGTATGAATCTGCCACATAGACATTGCCCTCTGAGTCCACAGCTACTCCGTAGGGTTGGTTAAACTGCACCGTGCTGCCATCGCCGGCAAAGGTGCTTACCACCCAGGCCATGCTGGTGTTCTCGGAAACCTTGCAGGATGCCAAAAGGATCATAAGAGCCAAAACCGGGATACTGGATGTTTTATTCACAATTTCTCCTATAAAAGGGGTATTTATAACCCAATTCATTTTGATTCGCCAGAGGATTCAGGAGTTTTTTCAAACTCAGCGTCTACTTTCAAAACGATAACCAGCCCCGATCTTCGCATCAAGGGGCAGTTCTAAAAGGTACCGCACTTAACATGAGGAGCCATCGCGCCGCTAGCCCAGGGCAGCTTGTACTCTATCCTCCGGATGCGGTGGTTGCTTTCACCTGCCACATAGATATTGCCCTCTGAATCCACAGCCACTCCGGTGGGGGTGTCACAAACCGTGCCGTGCTACCGGTGCTGTGTCCGCAAAACTCGCATCGTCAGTGCCGGCTATGGTGTGCTTACCTCATGGACACAGTAAATGACGAGGATAGCTTCGAATAGCCGGATGCCGAGTATCCCTTGAACGACTGTGCGAGTGTATTGAGCTTCTCTGCGAAAAGGCTTCGCCCGGGTTCCAGTATTCTGGATTCGTCGAATTCTGCGTCAGTTGTTCCCGAAATTTACTCGCGGCTGACACAAATACTGCTTCTCAACGTCTGCAATTATCCTGAGCGGCAGGAAAGAATAACGGGTTTGTTCGCTTGATGCATTTGACAAGTCTCTTCGTAATTTCAGCAGACGAAATCTCGAGGTGGGAATGGCCGTGTTCGTTGAAAGGTTCGCGGATGCAGACAGAATGCCAAAGAGAGAGTTCAACAGGTGTTGGCCGATGTAAGGTGCGGTGGTTTTGAACCGAAGGATGAAATTGCGACTCTTTCGCTGACTGCCAGGAACGACAACTCAGGCTGCCTTCATTGATTCATTCGTGCCCGAGGGTTTCTCTTGAAACATGATTTACGGATTCTCATACGGTACACCAGGCAATCTATATATTGAGAAGGATTTCATTATCTGGACGCAGCGAGGAGAGCCGGATTGAACAAGGTGATCCGGAAGGTTGATGAGAGTGCTGCCAGAGCCGATAAGCTCATCAGTTTAATCGAAGCTTATCCGTAGAACCGTTAACTGCTATACCCGCTCTCGATGCGTCTTGGATAAAGGAGCCCTGGCGCGTTCGCCAGGGCCTCTTCAACTGTGTATCGACTCATCCGGTATGTCTCCCCGGGTGAGTGCTCATACAACCCCGCTCTCCGCCGAGTCGGAATCGCGGGCACCCGCCTCTGATTTGTAAGTGTTGATATTGATTGGTGTTGCGAATTGATGTCAGTTCGCGACACGAACGCGGATGCCGGATTTTCGTTTCGCGCTTGGACCCTAGGGCGGCGCTCTCGGCGGTTGACTCACTCTTCGGTTAACTCATTGCGGGTCCTGATCGGATCGGCTGCGGGCGACGTGCAGCGAACGCTGATTTTGGCGGGGCGGAAAGAAGTGATCGCTTCTTCTGGCGGTGGCTGTCCGGGCAGACCAGCCCGGCGCGGGCCGGTCGTGAATGTCAGTCCTCGTGTCGCATCTGGGCCCAAAGCCAGTGGTTGCTGCGGTTCACCCGGTTCTCCGGTTGACGAGCGCGCCGGATGATCAACTCGAGCAGACCGTCGGACAGGATCTGGATTGCCTCCTCCCGATGGCTCAAGGGCTCGGGAGCCGATACTCGTAGAAGCTCCGCGAGCTGCTGCTGCCGTTTCTTTTGTACTTCCAATGGGGTCATGGTTCACCTCCTCGGCCCGGGGAAAAGGGCGGGCCACGGTGACCACACCGGCGCTGTCGCGCGAGGAAGGCAAGGCAATCCTGGATGTGGAAGCTGAGGCGGCTGCTACTTTCCGCTTCGTTTCTTCTCCACGCCGTTCACGATCTTGGCGAAGCGGTCGACAAGCTTCCTGGCGATGTGCAGCGGGTTGCTGTTGTGGATCTTCTCGGCGGTTTGGATGGCATCGGTCGCGCGCATTGCGTTCGCCCGCACGAGGGCGGTCATGATCTCCAGCCCCCACAGGATGCTGACGCCATCGACTGTGCAGGCGCTGCGCAACGGCTTGTCGTTGGTGACGCAGACGAAGCTCGCGTCCGATGCCACGATCAGGCAGAGGTGGTCGCGAAAGGAGAGCTGGCCGCGCTTGCTGGCGGCGCGTGTCAACTGGTGCAGCTCGGACTCGATGGCCTTGAGGCCGAGGCGCTCGCAATCGACGACCTCCACCCCGTCGATTTCCTTGATGATGGTTGTCAGGACGTGGACCTCGGCGACGTGCTTGTTCACCAGTCCGAGGACGTAGAAGTCCGACTTCTGGTAGTCGATGAGCACGTTGGCGTCCATGAGCAGGACCTTGGGCTTCTTTGGCATCGAACCCCTCAGCCGACCCAGGACGCAGTCAAGTCACGCATGTCTTGGAGGGAGATGCCCAAGACCTCGGCGCCACGGCCGAGGCTGATCTTCTCCTGCTCGATGGCCTTGCGCACCAGCCTGGACAGGCGGTCCTGGATACCATTGATGCCATCATCGATGACTTCCGGAAGGATATCAGCAAAGTCGGAAGCTTTGACGACGCCTCAAATCGGATATTGAACAGACATAAAAGGCAGTTTAAACAGCGTTCAAAGCTGGTTCAAATACTGGATAATCTGCGCTATGTCGCTGCTTCAGCCGGAACCAGCAATGCCAAAAAATAAAATCCCAGAGCCAACCGAAGCCATCAATTACGTTAAGCGTAAACTACCAGTGCCCACCGGCAAATGGGATCAACTTAGGATGGGCG
>Ga0209149_1002644_pt1 | contig 10204 bp, 7 predicted proteins | sample WorMetTyACAVOLI2_FD_187423 | JGI IMG/M metagenome (GOLD analysis project Ga0209149, IMG submission 187423) | Marine gutless worms symbiont microbial communities from Max Planck institute for Marine Microbiology, Germany - Olavius algarvensis... ... | reverse complement strand
GGTCTCTGCTGAACCGTTTTCGCACGGAACAGGGACACTGCGGTGCCTGCAGAAGGAAATGGCAACTTACAGACACTGATCTGTGTCCTTGTGGCGAGACCCAGACGATGTCTCACATTGTCGAATACTGCCCCCTGACAAAACTGAATGGTGGCTTATCTCGGCTACACTCTGCGGATGAGGACGCTGTTTCATGGCTGACCAATTATGGTAAATGACACGCATACGAGAAGAAGAAGGCCGTTAGAATTAGCAAGGTTATAAGTGTTCTAACTTACTTACTTACTAATGCGTTTATTTATTGTTAACATTTGTTCATCAACAAAACATGATATATATGTATGAACGTATGCATCGTTGTCATTGACATCATCATCCTCTCATCTGGCTCATCAGCAATCTAATCAGTACAACTCAAAAGATGACATATTTAAGTAGTAAGTAAGTAAGTAAAGTAAATGTGGATTTGTATAGCGCGTCATCACAAACACACTTCTAATGCACTACCACTTCCCGTATGTCAGCGCTGATCTCCATTTGACTAGCCCACAGCCAGACACCAGCCCACCCTGTGAGACCACAGATACGGGCCATTGTATCATGCGATATGCCTGTTTACTTGCACAGCTTTTGCTAAGTGGAGGGATGGCTCAGGCTGAGTAGAGCTGGGTGCCTGGTTCTGCACCGAGGTGGTTTACTCGTCCTAAGATGGTCACCCATCCAGGCACTAACCGGGGCTGGCGCAGAGTAACTACTTTGATCGAGATCAACGCGTTACAGCTAAGACAAACCATGCACCCCCATTTGGGGACTCAAATGTAAAGTAAAACTCCACATCACTGGATTTATTTTGTCCATATGCCTCTCCTGATGCCATCAAGAGGAAGCCTCAGAGGAAACTGAACCCCGGTCACCCTGATGACAATCCATTACTTTAGACACTGAGATACAGCTGCTGCTACCCCTGACAGTATCACTGGCAAAGTGGCAGTATTTGTACCTTAACTTCCTGAAGAGCCTTGTCAATGTCAATCTCGAACTGTGAGTTGACAAGTCTAAGATGGAAGTCGTCAAGCCAGCAGGACATATTAGACAACGCTTGGTCATAAAGTTGTAAGAAGCTTTGTCTCTGTTGAACGTGAAGCTCTTGATTGTTGACTTTGTCCTGCAGCTGCTTAAAACGTTCATTCAGAGCAGCAAAGCACTGTCGTGTCCTTTCCAGCGATTCACGGTCTTCACTAAATGGCGTGAACCAAAAGAAGAACTCGGGAACAATTCCCTGTAACAAAATAAATAAATACTGGATGATCAACTTTAATCCTAGAGTAACAACATGAAACGAAACAATTGAATGGACGGCTGCGTATTGGTTATTATCACATTATCACACAGTGTATAAATTACCACCAGCCAGCTTCCTATTAGACCACTACACCCTATCTGCAGTCTATGTTCGACTAGTGAACTTCTCCTCAATTTTCTGCAGTTCTACACCGAATTTGACAAAAGATCGTTTAGTTACTCGGCTACTACAATCTGGAATGGATTACCTCTTAATATCAGACTTTCACCCACTACTGACACCTTCAAATGCCGTCTGGAAACTCACCTATTCAAGTAACCCAACAACTGTGCCAGCGCCTCCGATTCAGTATAACTGCTGAATGTGTGCACATTATATATGCTTGTATGATAACAGTAATTACATAAAAGCACACAACGTCAGAAATAAAACTGAATCAGAGGCGCCTGCAGTCTTTAGGTGGGCAGTGTTGTTAACTGGAATGTGAGTTTTCAGACAACATCGGAAGGTGTCAATAGTACACGGAAAGTTTGAGAGGTAATCCATTCCAGACTGTAGAAGCCAACTAATTAAATGATCTTTCACCTCTCTTCTGCTCATCAGCTGCCACTTCCACGACTGTGAAGTGATTCAACTCACGTAAGCAGTGCTTTTCGGGCCTATACTTACCTTTTAACAACGAAATTGTAGTAGGTGAAAACATGCAAAGAAACGTGAAAGCAAAGAATTCGTACAAATATCTGTAAAAAAGTAAACCAGGAAATATTACTAACCTCTACATCAACTGCAGCAGCAAATCCATCAGCTCTGCTCGGAACATCAGGTCCTGAAGACCTATCTGGTTGATCAGACAGTGGACCACAGAGATCGTCCGACAAACTCTGCACCAGTTGTCGATGATGCTCCAACTCAGTTGCAAATCTCTGACACATGCCAAGCAGCTCCATGAAATATATTCATTTAGAATAAACCAATTCTGTTCACTTTTAGTAATAAATGCCACTGTAACTGAACTGTGCACCAATTTAATTAATCAATTTGTAACACAAACAGACACAAACAAGCAGTGTGGCCACCGGGTTCGGCCAACACGGTATGCCCCGCCCATCTGTAACCCTGACCTTTGACCATTTGACCTTGAAACTGGTGTGCGAGTTGCATCTAAAGTGGGGAACCTAAATCCAAATTTGGGCACGCTAGGCCTTTGGGTTCTTGAATTATTTGCTATGTACACGACAGACAGACAGACAAACAGACGGACGGACAAAAGCAATGCTTATTGCCCCCTTCCCTACGGTCGGGGACATAACAAGTCAGTCCTGCCCAGATGGCCGACACAATAAGCTCCCACCACCATCACAATGTGTTGGAAACAAACGAACAAACAAAAACAAACAGACAGACAGAAGGACGTTGCCACCATGTAGAGCCCCCGCTTCGTGGCAGAGGCTTACCAGGAATAAAATTCATCGCACATAACTTCAGCTGTATGCTAAATGCCGTGTTACCGTTCTTTGACATCTCTGATACTGTTGGTTGGGCTTCAGAATGGGAATCTGGCCTGTTAGAATACCGCTCTAGCAATCTCTTAAAAGTTTTCTTGTACATTCTTGGAGGATCACTGGCTAACCCAGATAAACCTGGAAACTGGCAGATAAAATGGTTTTGTGTGTCTGTGTGTTTGCATGAAACTATAAAGGAAGTGTGAGTTCTTGTCGTCGGGTTCTTCGTGTTTCTTTCAGCACGTACCCCATTATGTAGGTCCACTAGACTAGGTTCTCCCCAGTATTAGTTCAGCACGTACCCCATTCTGTAGGTCCACTAGACTAGGTTCTCCCCAGTATTAGACCCCAGAGGTAGAATGTAAGGCCTGGAGGAAAGGTTCGGAGTGCTTGTGAGAAATTTGAAGACGTCGAAAGCAGTGTATTGGATTAATGTTTCTGAGAGTTCTAGTGCCGGCTGACCCATGTTGTCTCAGATAAAGGATTGCTAAACAGTTGTTGTTGTTGTTGTTGCGTGTTTGTATACAATTAAGACACAGAACGACAACAAACCTCGTTGTCCTGTGAAGCATCAGTCGATACATCAGCCTGTTCCACCGTCATCTTCCTCGTATCATCAAACCATTTCTGCACGTCACTGGAGCTCTGCTGGCTGTCATCCTTCTGCTTCCTGGTTCTAGCCTTCTGCTGTCGCAATGACTGTGCATCATCAGCCAGTCTCATTCTCAGCTCCATTAGTCTAACTTTCAGCTCAGCAATGGCTTGCCAGATACGATCAGCATCCGCCTTATCCAGCTCATTGCACTCTACTGTGAGGTCAGAAAGTATACGTAGCCTGTAGTCGACTGCATCCTCAATGGTCTGCACAAAGTCACAACAAGTTACCTTAAACACTAGGTTGGTTGGTTGGTTGGTGTTTAACGGGACTTTCAGCACAACAAGGCTATATCATGCCATAGGAGAGTAGTGTTTTAAGACAGTTGTGACGGAATGATCATGATAAGGATGAACAACTAAAACGATGAAAAAGAAACTAAAAATATAATGAAAAAACCAAAACAGTTCGTATGAACTGTTTTGTTTAAAGGTTAACGGGCCCTGAAGCAACTGGTCTTTGTGGAGACTAACTCCTCGACATAGGCATCAGTTGGACACGGTTCTGCTAGGCAATCACTTGGCAAATAGCCAAATAAACCAAATCTAAGACAACCTAAGAAAAACCAACACAAAAAACACAATCGAAAAAACCAAGCTACCGTGGTTGACCTGGCCAGGAAACAGAGTGGCCTACTCTATACAGGCCCCAGGACCACACGGGCCAGGCTACCGACTAGCAGATTCGCCCGTTTCCTGTTGCCAGCTCGAGGCTGACGCCGGCACCGTAACCTTAGTCATTAAATAATTCATTTTGAAGTGAAGGAAACATCCAAAATATTGACTAGTCTCAGTACTGATGACTTGTAGCTGACAATAACAAACACCAAATGGTGTACATGGAATGAGTTAAGCACACAGCATGATTAAACAACTGCTATTTGATATATCCATCTACATGTACTTTTGAGGATAATATTAGCAGCTCCATTGTGACATATACAGGGTGTCCAGATAAAAAGTGACCCCAACAGTGTTTCATCATTATTTGCATAACCACAGGGAATTTTGATGCCAAATTTTCTTATAGCAATACGCTATACTTCCACTCACATAATGCCTAGTTTCATTCATGAATCTTTAATTTTAATCACTTCTTAATCATCCATGCTGGCCAGTTTATAAGTAAAATTTTAACACTAACAGACTAACTGAAGGCTGCTAGAAGAACAGATGTGCTGACAAGTTACCAGTAATTAAACAACTGTTTGGATGCTAAATTACGATCACTGAAGCGGAACTGAATGTGTCAAAAGAAACGTTCAAAGTGTCATCCAGCCTTGTTCACGCACGCTTGCAAAAGTTCTGAACAGCCTTTGTTACTGGCTTCTGAGCAATATTCATTCCAGATCTTCTGCAATGTGGTTTGAAGTTGTGCAATCGCTGATGGCTTTTTCTTTAGCTTGGGGTAGGCTTCTAGCATGGCGCCCCACAAGCGATAATCAACAACAATGGCCTATGCACCATGTTTCTGCTCTCGCAATGTCTGAATTCAAAGTTTGTGTTCCAGTGAAACTTTACACATATAGCTGACGCTCACCAACTTGCATTTAAAATTTATTAAGCAAAAAACTAACAACTTAAGCACAAATACTTTTTTTTTACAAATTTAACCCCATAATGATGTCACACTGACGTCGTTTTCGGTAGCCGGTTCCATATTTTCTCAGCATGTGCACGAGGATGCAAATTTTAATGTTCAAAAATCTGCTGGTGTCACTTTAACAAACAGGCACTACAACTGAAAATAGATATATTTTCAGCAAACTAATTGATACATTTACGTCAGCCTGATAGCCTTGCCAAAGTTTTATTTTCAAATGCCAGCCGTTGTGGAAATATTAATTAGAAACCTTAGGGGTCACTTTTTATTGGGACACCCTGTAGCTGTGATGCTGCTAGTTTGTGACGTATGAACTATAAGACATCTGGACTGCGATGTCAACGGACGAACTAAAAATAGAGTTGACCGTAACAACAGCGTTAACCATACGTACACTGACACTTTATTTAAAGGGCTAAGCAGACAGTTAGTAGTGGAGAGGGACCAAGGTGTGACTCAGTAGTGCATCTGTTATTCGGACTGGAGTGAAGTCAGCCGCCAGGGCACATACGGTAAATAAATATTAATGTTTAAGCAAGTAATCAGTAATAAATATGGTCCAATATGTATGGCTGATGTGGATGCTAGTTGCCGGACGAAACAGAGCTCATGGTCCAATCTGCATAATATGGAGATACCTGGCATCAGTGAGCTACAAATGAAATCTAACGAGTGCAGTAGAAGTTGACACCTGAATCTCAGACAGCTGTCGTTCACGATCGTCGGAATCACACACGACTGGCTGGTCGACGGGTGTACGTTTGATGACGTCCAACCACTGGCGGCATTCTGTCAGTTTTGAGTCGACTGAAACCAGTATGATCTTCTGTCGACCACGCATCACAGTTATGTCCTGTTTCCATCACACACATGACAGACTACGCTGGTTTCTGATTTGAGAACACACTAACACAGCACATCGTCATCATCCAGCGACAAGTACAACAAAAAATAATCATCATCCATGTTTCCATTCACTTAAATGGCATTTAATTTAGCGCTATTTTCAGACACTAGTGATAACTTACCAATAAGCACAGTTTTAGTAGCTATTTAAAATACGCAGCACTTAGGCGAGTCACAACTTAAGGGGCATTTACTCTCTTGGCCCTCAGTCCACTGCCCTTAAAGATGAGAATTTCCACAAACAATACTGATAACAAAGGCTGACATTATAAACTTATGTTCTTCAGAAAAATAATTACGTAAGCACAAACAATTTATCACAGACCTAAGCAACATGTGTAGAGTGCTTTAGTCTTATTGTTGTGTGGATCACGGTTACTGACTTTGTGTATGATGTGCAATTACTCACAATAACATAGTCACATGTAAATCCGTCGGCGTTATAGTTATATAATTTCAGAATGCCGTTCTGACTCTGATTTAGATGATAACACAGACCTGCTCAACACAAAACTGAATTTATTTTGTATGTGTTTATGTTTATCTCAGTTTGTAATATTTTAATTGTTTTCATTTTTTAACAGGGGAGACGTAATAGTCCTCTGAGACCTCACTCCCCTTAGCATTCCATCTTCATACATTTTTGGTTTATTTTGTACTTGTTAGCTAATAAATGACGTGTGTTGTGTAATACGGTTTCAAACCTTCAGCACAGTGAGCAGATTGTGAGCATCTTTCTGTACACTCCGGAAACGCTCTTCCAGCAGCCTGAAAGTGACACTGGTTGCCTCATGGTCACTGGCATTGCAGCTGTCGGCTAGCTGCTGTGTCTCATTGCGGACAGTGTTAATGTTGGCATCAAGCACTTGTAGTTGCACACACACGTCCTATTACAGCACAAAGTACATGCACAGAGTTACCCACTTAAACAGTCACAATCACAGCCACACATACCCAGATGTTATAAGAACTGACTTAACTTGACTTATTGTCGTGGCAATGCAGATGTGCGCAGAGGCAGCTTTACCAGGCTCCTCCATGCCAAACGATGCTGAGTCATCCATCCATCCATGTGCCATTAAGAAACTACACGCTCGCTCACCCCATCCATCCGTCCATCTCTATGTCGAGGTCATGTTGCTTACAGTCATCCTTCACCAGGTCAATCCATCTTTTCTCGGGTATTCCTTGTCTTCTTGTCCCATGCCAGTTTCGGATATCTAGTATTATCTATTCTTTGCACATGATCAAAATACTGCATTCGCCATTGCTGTATGTGATTTGCTACGTCCTGAAGTAGACCAACCCTATCACACACCTCTTTATTCCTGATCCTGTCTCTGCGAGTTACTCCTGCAATCCTCCTCAAACAGGACATTTCAAATACCCGTAATCTGTTTTCCTGTGTTTGCATCAAAGTCCACGTTTCAGAGTTGTACATCAACACACTGCGTACCAGAACTAGTGTAGTTATCAAAAAACCAATATGCATCGGCATTTCTATGTGCCTCGTGCCAACAAATTTATAACTATCACGCATGTTCAGTGTTCAACTATTAAATCATTAACTTGTACGTTCAGCCAAAACTGCTAAAGGAAAGGTGCCATTCTCCCATGGAGCACTAGGTAGAGAGCCTCACCTCAAACAAACAGTGAGGTCTTATGTGGATACATCATGCATAAATAGTGCTATGCCAGACACAGTTACCTCACAAGCTGCAGAGCATTGCCATCCTTTAGCCAGTATCATACTACAAAATGCATAAAGGCCAACAGGGCACATGTGTGAACAGAGTTCCAAGAAGATGTGTTTATCAATCAGCATCAAAAGTGAAAGACAGTGTGAGACCTCAGCTGTATGCAGCTTGTCACTGAGCTCGTTGGCTGTCATTGGTGACTGTATGGCAAGTCTGAGTGCATCAAGACTGCACTGGCAGGAATCAAGCCTGTCTGAGATGTCACGGATGGACTGCTGGTACTGCTGCTGACGACGCAGAGTCTCACCGAGTTCTTCCTTCTGCTTCTCCAACTACATCACACATCACAGCGTGCATTTTCGACACATCTCAGACGTAAATGCTGTGATCAGGAAACCATGATACAGACCAAACAGCTCAGTTTTGTTTGCCACAGAAATAATAATAATAATACTAATAAAAAAATATAATATAATATAATAAAAAATATTAATAATAATATAATAATAATATACATATTTCTATCCCGCCATAGGTTGTAACTTCAGAGGCAGAAACACATCACGAACATTATATATCACAGAAGCACGTTATTCTTGCCTTGCATATTGCTTGCCTAAGTCAGTGTTAAATGTGAACATTTGCAATTTAAACTGCAATTAAATTACTGAAATTATTGAAGCTCAAAATCATTTTTTTCATCTACACACTACATAGCAATGAAGACAAAACACAAAACAATAGATGTGCACATCTTGTAGGCTCATATTTGTTTTATTTTTGTTACAAATTATGAACTGTAGCACAATCTTGGTATATACAGTCTGCTTTGACTGCTTTAATGAGTAAAAGTAACAAATTTCCCATAAAAAATTGACTTTTATGACCTAACTGTTACAAAGAAGCATTAAAAATCATTAGAAAGTGAGCACTACAGAGCAAATTTACCATGCTGTCATCATCGTCAAAGTTGTTGTATTGAAATGACTGCATCATACGAGGTCTATTATCGTCAATAGCAACGGGCAGTGTGCAGGTACTTAAATCACAATATACCCCATTTCACTGCACTCACTACAGTTTCATTGGCTCAGTTTTCAACTCTTTTAATTCAGCAATTAATTATATATGTGAATTCAGCAACTCTTTTAATTCAATTTAATATCAACTGTCTTTGTTGCTTTCAAGATAACGCTATGTTATTCTGTATTTCATTACAATCAATCTTCCCAATTATTTTAGCACCTTACTTTTATATGTTTATTATTTCACTGTGCTGTAAGAACTGTTTTCAAGCTATTTTACGTTCTATTTTATATCAATCAGGCAGCAATTAGTTATTCAGCTGTTTTGTACAGTTCCGGAGACAGCTGAAGACATATTTGCTGACTAGACACGGATGCTGTGGCACCTAGAGACTAGTGTTTAGGCACCAGTAGCACATATTTATTTCTTATTCATTTACTTACTTATTTACTTACTAAAATTCTGAATGCTGTTTCATTTCCCAAAGAAATAACTAAAGTATATCACAGATGCATGTTATTCTCATCTTTTAAAAGTATTCACAGTGCACGAGGTAATCATGCACAAGCATAAATGTTATTAATGAAATGAGACAGCCAAAGTTTGTTATACTATAGTTTATACAGTGCTTACTGTTAACCAATAGTCTTAACATTTAATCCAATTTTATGGTGTTAGCTGCAAGCGTAGTAAAGCGCACTAACACATACCACTTGTACATGCATGGTATCTGCGCCACTACATAGCCATTACAAGCACTACAGCCAACTAAGTAGAAGCGAAACAGTCACTTCAGTCAAAATTCTAGCATATAATACTACGGTTATTCCAAGTTTGTGTTTAGCACTAGAAACAGCAGCATAAAGCAACAAACCTTTTGTTAAGCGTGTCAAAACAAGACTGCAAGTAGAATAATAAGCACAAAGTGAGCGAACAAATACATGCATGCTTTAAACATGGGTTGATATGAAACATGTTCAGAACCAAGTCTGCCATGCTACAACAATGTAACATCCCAACAGGGCCAACATGCATGCATGCCGTAAGAAACGAGATAATTAACACTGCCTGATGGCAATGTTGAGAGTCAAGCACCTTGGTGCTTACACCAAATTGCACCAAAGTATCTTGGCCGTCCCTTAACCAATTTTTGCGCGGTTTTCAGCATTTGGTACAGAAATTATGTGGCCAAAATCAGACAGCTTTCTATTTTCAACAGGTTATCCATTTTGCCACCACGTTGCATTTTGTGAAACTGGGTATGAAGCATAAGTGCCCTTTTTGAACCTCCCTTCAACCCTGAAAGAGTTCAGAAATCAAAAGCTTAGCTTTTCTATTGCAGCCCATTTGCCATCTTCCTGGAAGATTTTATGAATATTGGCTCGCCAGTCTTGGAGATACTGTAAGCAAAAAAATAAAAATTAGTCCCGTACGGGGACTGACGGTCGACTTCTAATATTGCGCCTACTTATCTTCAAAGTACCCGGGCGTGGCATCTGCCGTAAACAAAATC
>Ga0209149_1002643_pt1 | contig 10205 bp, 7 predicted proteins | sample WorMetTyACAVOLI2_FD_187423 | JGI IMG/M metagenome (GOLD analysis project Ga0209149, IMG submission 187423) | Marine gutless worms symbiont microbial communities from Max Planck institute for Marine Microbiology, Germany - Olavius algarvensis... ... | reverse complement strand
GAGGGCAGGGAAGGGGAAGGGAGAGCAGGGCAGGGGAGGGGCCTACTTCTAAGGGGAGGGGAGGAAAGGGGACGGGAGGGGAGGATCTCGCCATACCAATCCACATTTGCTTCCGGCGCCCATGCCCACTTAAGACATATCCACATTAAAGTAATAGTTGGCTGTTATTGGTCTATTGTCTATAAGTTCTGACCCAAATGCTGGCATGCTGTTATATTGTCATTTACCTAGACTGCTTATATCGCTAGAGGACGAAAACTTGACAACTGCAACGCACTAGAAATGCATCCGGTGTGCTTTATATTGCGAATAAAGAAGAGTTTTTTTTAACGTTTTATATTGTTATGTTACGTCTGAATATTTTCTATCTCCAGGCATCACAACTCCACGGATCATTACGCAATTGCAAAAACTTTCAGCACGAGACATTATTTAGTACGTAAAACTAAAAAATAGCCTACACGACAATTCCCAGTTCAATAACTTGACTGATTCAGTGTAATACGTTTCATTAAAAAGATAAACAACGAAATGTTAACTTGACAATGATGTTCATTAGTCTTCATTATTCAACTGCATTTAATGCACTGGTAAAAGTGGCCAGTGATGTGAACAAGACCAAATTCTTAAGACCAAGACCAAGACCAGAACAACAAGACCAAGAAAAAGACCAAAGCTTACAAGACCAAGACCAAGATCAAGACCAGAGTGACAAGACCAAGACCAAGACCGGACTTTCACACCACGGCTGTTCGTACACTACACGTACTGCCCATCATCAAAACGGTTTCCTTTCAGTGTATTTAAAAGACTGCTGTACTTAACATACTCAAACTTTGACATTACAGTTTTAACTATCAGTACAATGGAACTGCAAGTATGTTCACTGAGGATAAATATACCACACATTTTGCAACACATAAGGATGCACAGTCTCAGTTAGTAACTGTTCAGTGTTCACTGTCTGTTGTCTGCCAAAACGGTATGGTACACGAAGGACGCTGAGTGACTTTCCTGACGGTTGGAAAGTTGGAAGCATCGACAGTCTGCTTTAGATAATCCACAAGACGGGTACATTTCGGCGCATCGTGACTTTTTTGATTGTTACTTACTTACTTACTTACAATGTCCGTCAACCAGCAGCGGTAGACCGCGTTCGTCGCGTAGCAGTGGAGGAGCTTGTGCTCAGTCAGGTGGACAAGCCAAAAGGCACCGATCAGCTCGTGAGATTTTGCACGAAACGGCTATTTTCTGTTCAAGTGTGCGTAGTATAATTCACCGTTACACCAGCTCAAATGCTTCAAACGACGTCGTGCTCAGCTGTTGTCTCAAGCCAATCGCATCTCTCATCTCACTCGCTGATAAACAACGTTATTGTTATCGTCTACAATAAATCTTGTTATTGTTCTATTATAAACCGTAAGGTGAATAATAAGTAAGTAAAGTAATATGGTGACAGTTTTGCAGTTAATATCCTAGTATCGTAGCACTGAGAAAATCAGCACTTTAAGGCTAAATTCATCATATTTAGATCTCGACAGTTCCCAAAGGTAAAGTAGCTACACTAAATAGGTGTGGTGGGAAACTAAAAATACCTGTCGATGGCCTATATAGTAGTCTTAGTAATAAGTACGCCAAAAATCTTTGTAAACGGGCAGTTCTAGTTCAACTTATCATCGAAAACGTGGTCACGTTTTTTGGAACACAGTGTAGTCTTTGTATTATTGATTGCACCAACTGAATGAATCTATTCAACATTATGCACCTCTGCATTTGTAACACATACACGATGTACGTTAAAAATTGTCACCGTGGCAAACAATGAACTCACCATTGGACAGCTGGATTGAGTGATGTGGTAAGACAACATCATGGTAGTACAACGTCACAGACTAATCGACCGTCTGGTCTGTAAGATTATCATGCGACAAGGACACCGTGTGAGAGTGGTCCGTATCTCTCAGTGAGAACAGAGACGGACCACCATGACTATCGAGCTCATCATTCACCAATCAGCGTGTCATTGTATCAGTGAACGATTTTTTTTCTATTTTCAACCCTCTAGCTTGACCGCAAACTTTGAATCGGGGTTTCGGAATTTGGAAGTCTGGTGTATTTCCACGTATTACCACGTGTTGTCAACGGCATGACCGTCAGGTGTGGTAAACATAGTCCGACCGTCGCAAACTACATAACACTCGAATCACTGCTGCAGTTTGTTTAGCGCACCGAGTGAGCCGCATTCTGTCTTACTACCACAACCTCTCGTTACTGTTGCGCTCTGAGCTATATTAATTGTCTTTGTTCTTTTATGGTTAAGCATGTGTGTTTAATACGCACACTCAATAAACCACTGCGTCATAACCTTATTGTATTTATCAAGTAACAGCTAGCATATACTTCGTATAGCTAGCAGCTAACTAAATACACTGTGCGTTAGACACTCAGCATTAAGACCGAGATTACAAGCAAAACCAAATACACTGTAAAACAAAAATAAAACTCTTATCTTTGCAGTTTGCTATTTTAGATGTAACCACGGTTTAACAGCAAACTCATTTTAAACACAATAAAAGTAGCACATAAAACAAGTAAGAACTTTTCAACACACTTCAGGTATGTAGCAGCCTGTTTTAACTTTGTCATAAACATTCCACTTTCTACCTATAAATCGGCACACAGGCATCCCGACGAGGGTCTTGCTGGGACTCAGGACATTGCAGCTGTAAATTGGGACGTCCCACAAAAATAGGGACGGGTGACAAGTTGACAACCCTAATCACAAAGCTGGCAGTGATTTGAATTCTGCAATTTTTAATCGTGAAGAAAGAATGTAAGCGTGCTCCCTGCGTTACAATCCTGAAGTACAATGTGTAGTCATGTAGTGAGGCGGCTACAAATAAACATTCTCAGCCGACACAGCATGGTTTATCGGTAGTTTAGAATTCGTTCAGAATATGTTAAAACGGGCATAAACGTTTAGTTAACCACTTCTATACGTTACGTACACGTTTATCGCTAGTTTAAATCTAAACGTTTAGATTTAAACTAGCGATAAACGTTTACGTAACGTTTAGAAGTGGTTAACTAAACGTTTTAACTAAAACTAAACGTTCGATAAACGGACATTCTGAACCTATTCTAAACGCAATCGTAAACGATATATAAACGTTTACTAAACGTTTGTGTGGCCACTGGGTTACTACACAACAACTCGTCCGGCAGTCCACTTGCCGTCTTTTTAATCACTGTCAACAATGTATAAATGTGAATGTACTAATAGTGGTCAATGTCGACCACATAAAGAGAATGTCAGAACGCAGCTTATAAGTTTCAGCAGTGATATGTAGTTAGTAACGATTAACACGCGTCAGAAATTTCTCATTTACAAAATAAAATACAGTATGAAATCAACACACTGCTCATTACTACTGTTCTCAGGCTGACAGGGTACAGAAAGCTTAGATCAGCAGAGATAATAATAGGAGGAAGCTGATAACGACTTGAGGTCTGCACTAGAGGTGGGTAGATATGTCAAAAATATCGGCGATATATAGCCGATATTGATATATCGGTATCGTATCGGCACTTTAGATATCGTTTTTTTCCATATATCAATATCGTATCAGTGACAACTGAAATATCGGTACTTTTTCGATATTTTATCGGAATTTTTAACGTTAATTTAAAGACAGACGACATTATTGTTATACATTGTTATTATTATACATGCATTTATAACGCGCGCAAGTTTAGTAATGGTACTGAATCGGAGGCGCTGGCATTCACTAGGTGGGCAGCATGGTAAGGGTGTTGATGCGCATCATGGGCTATTTGAAAGGGTGAGGTAACATTGACGTCTAGCGTTCAGAAACCCGGGTACATCCCAGAAAAACCTGGCGGGTTTTTTGGGTAAACCCACCTAAAAAACCCAGCAACAAAACCCGTCAAAAAACCCACCCCAAATTTAATCCAGTTTTGTTTCTCGTGCTGCTAATAACTAAAGATTTTATTACGTTTAAAGCTTTAGAGAAATTATAGTAAAAGTGCAGTTAATTATTTTCCCTTACACATTCATTTGATGTAAGTAGCATCTAGCACTGCACATTTAAATGAAAAAACCCGCAAAAAACAAATAAAATCCAAAACCCAAAAAAGGTTGAGTTTTTTAAAAAAACGGGTTTTTTTGAACCCTGTTGACGTCATTGACTACGTTGGCAATAATGAAATATATGAGTAGGGCAATGAGAGATGCAGTAATGGATATCGATATCGGTATCGCCGATATTTTAAGTATGAAATATCTATATCGTATCGATATCGGCAAAAGCGATATCGACCCACCTCTAGTCTGCACTGAAACATAAAAATAAGTGCCTAGGATGGACGACAAGATATGCTGAGTTGCTATAGCTTTCCTTTCTTAATCAACATGCCCGTAGTGCAAAGTGGTCTTCTAGTAGGTCGGCCATCACACACTGAAAACAACAACATGACCGACAGTCCAGTCATCATCGTCAACTTCATAGTCATCGTCGGCAACATATAAATGTCGTCGGTCGGCAACATATAAATGTCGTCGGCCGACATCTAAATGCAGCGACTGGGATGTTAGTTGTTCAGGTGACACAACATAACGTACAAACGTCAACGACGGCGACAGCAGCAACACACGACGGCTGTTCGATTCCACAACAAAAATAAAGTCATGCTCGTCGACAGCCAAGTGACAGGGCACATTCATCGCTCGAGCACTCGAACCTTTTGGTCCACCGAACGACTTGACAACCTGCCCGTCATAACTTACCAGACACACGCGGTGTAGTGGGTCACCGCAGCCACCCTGGCAAACAACGAACTCACCACTGGACAGCTGGACTGAGTGCCACACCGAGACAACATCATCTGGTAGTACAACTTCATAGAGCAATTGACCATCTGTGCTGAACTCTTTTATCTTACGGACATGACGGCATGTAACAAGGACATTGTGTCTCAATGAGAGAGACAGACCATTGGGTGTATCATTCACCGGCCATTGTGTCACTGTATCATCTGATAGTGCTATTTTATGTATTGAGTCGTGTTCCCAGTCAGAAATATAAGCACAACGATTATTTGCACATGCTACAATGTCAGATGTAGAGCCAAGCCCAGGAACAGTCAAATAGCGCTGGAAGCGGTAAGAGTTGATGTCGTAGACTTCAACTTGTTCTACACGCTTGTCGTCACGCAAGATGTACAGGTGATTTTCAAGCGACGTCACTCCCGTGACTGGTTTTCCTTCAGGCAGCATCTGAACCAGACGTCCCACTACATTATAAACAGATCACGAACACGTTTACCAACTCAAAACAGTAATCAGTAAAACAACAACAACGAAAACAACAGATTCACCTATCACCGACAAAACTGTGTGCACTTACACACAGTTACTAGCAGTAGATCAAAAAATTATACCGACCAATCACGTTGAGGGCACACCTTTCGCATGGAAACAGAGGATTCATATGGTCAACATATATAAATAATCACTGAAATTGACATTAAACTGAATAAGTGGCAATAGTACAATGAAAAATGACTAGAAAACGAAGTAAATGAGAAAATCATAATACCACCACGGGATCGAACCCAAGACCTATAGCATAACGTCTGAGCGGCTTACCACTGAGCTATGTGGACAGTCGCTAAGAGCGGTGTAAAGCTGCAATATAAGCTAGCACATGTTAGGTACACTACACGCTCTGTTAATACAGCGCGAATGCGTGACAATCTTACAAGCGTGATTGGTCGGTATGATATACTGCCAATAGCTGCTTTTTGTGCACTTAGTTGTACAAATGCACATGGAGTATACATTTTCACATTAGCTATGGCAAGTGAAGTAGTAGAGTAACGGTGAATTTGTATAGCACATCGTCACGAACACGCCTCAGATGCGCTACTGCTTCCCGTAAGTCGGCGCTGATCTCCGCTAGCCAGCCCGTACAGCCAGGCACCAGCACCACACTGCGAGACCACAGATACTGGCTAGTGTATCACGCGATGTGCCTGTTTACTCGCCCAGCTTTCGCCGGGTACTCATTCCAGCCTACCACAGAGGGCGGGCTCAGGCTGAGTAGGCCTGGGTGCTTAGTTCTGTGCCGAGGTTGTTTACCCATCCAAAGACGGTCACCTACCCAGGCACTAACCGGGTCTAGCGTAGAGTAAATTCGTTGATCAAGTCCAATGTGTCGCTGTGGCCGGAAGCCCACAGTACGGTAGTGGTAGTCCAACACAGTTGTCAACACAGAGGTCTGTAAGAGCGGAGACTATTTCTTAACACCAGATTTCGTATGGCGTGTCACAAGGAAAGTCACTAATATCCAGCAGCCAAAAGATATCGCCGGGTGGTCCGTAGATTCCAGCAATGAATAGACCGGGCATAAATTCACATCGTCACCCCTGGAGGAGGATTTTAGTTGGTGATTTTTGTTCTTTTTGGTAACAGTGAAGAAGTCAACAAACCAGCTAAACAAGCTGCTTCTACAGATTATATTAGACTTAAACGTGTTTTAGGTCTTTCCACTATCATCATTTTGGGGAGTAAAATACACCAATGAAATGTAAAAGAACTGTTAAAAAACAACAGACTGTCATCAGACTAAAGAAATAATAACTCGGGTTCCTCCAAACCTTTCACAGTTTGCCTTTCGACTCTTGTCATCAAGATCTCAGAATACTGGTCTATCTTTTGACTGGTCATAATATCCTTAGTTGGCATTTGATTCTAATGCAAACGAGTTGAGGTTCATTATCCCCTTTATGTAAGGAGCATAATGAAACTAATCTACAGTTTCTTGGTAGATGCTTTGCTCCAATTACGCAGTGTTTTGAAGTTCCATTCTTGGAATCCAAGTCCAATAACCAACTGGTTACCAGTGGCGCTGGAAGCAAATTAGGGTTGGTATTGCGATCTTTTCCCCCTTCCCTCCTTCTCTCTTCCCTCCCCAGCTACCCTTCCCCTCTCCCTCTCCCCCTACCACAAAGTGGCTCTCTTGAATCCAGGTAGGGTTCCGAGGCGATGCTGTAAGCTCCACCAGCAGGTCCAGGCAGAGCCCAGCCAACAAACGATTTTGGGGGGGGGGAAATTTGAAGTTAAAATCAAGCACCTCAGTACAACCTTTTTGTTTGGATGTTTAGTCGATTAACTGTGAAAAGGTTGCAAAAACTGATGCATATTCAAAGACCAATGAAAAGAACAACATGACATTAAACAAGTAGCGAAACATAAAAACATAATTAATACGTCACTGTTCAATATTAGGTACAGTGAACACACTGGCCGTTACATAAAAATTAATTTTTTCAGCCCCTTGCCAGAATTTTTTAGCACTTGTTTTGTCTCAGAAACGTGTTATTGGTGCATTCAGTTAGTCTGGCACATGAAAGAGTGAGCGGGGGTTTGGTAGCAGCGTAGTCTATGGACCATTGCCTGTGTGATGTGGCAGAACTAGACCACGTAAATTTTTAAAATAGATGAATGGATAGCACAAAAAGATCACATCATTACAAGCGTGTGTACAATCGCAGCTCGACTGCTCGATCAGACAGATCGGACAATCGCACATGACATGAAGTTCACAAAAGCTTTCACATTCAATACAAAGCAGCCTAAAGCATACGATACGATAGCCTGTATTTTAACGTGCAGTAAAAAGCTGACGAGCAGCCAGCTTAGTCTACCATGCAGAGTTGACAAAAAAAATATAATGCGAAACTAAAAATAAACTGTTGAGTGCGATAGGTCCGGTCCAGTCCCATTATCACGAAGGCAGTCCAGTAGGTGAAAGAAGTCAAAGGTGGGAAGGATTTGCTGAAAAGGTAGGTTTTGAGCCCGGAGTGAAAGAGTGAAGGTGATGGATGATGAGAACGGGGATGATGAGAAAGATCAGCTGACAATTAAATGAGGAAGTGAGGCTGACGAAATGAATCTGGAAGTTGATTCCAAAGATGAGGTGATGCATATCTAAATGAGCGATCTGTGATTTTCAAGATGGTTGGCAGGCAAGAAACAGTGACAACAGATGAGGAGTGGGTACTGCAAGGGGGTTGAACAGAGATAAGGTTGTGAAGATAGCTAGGTTGAGCAGTTATAAGAACTTTGTAAGTGAGAGATAAAAGTTTATATTTGATGCATTCGTTGACCTTTAGCCAGTGGAGACGACAGAGGTGGCAATGGTGCTGGCTGTTTTGAGGTCAAGGTATTGGCGGATACAGCAAGTTCATGAATCTGATAGTAGCAAGATTTAGAAAGTGCAGTGATTTGGTCCCAGAAGGTAAGGTGTTTGTCGAAAATAAAACCAAGGTTGCGAGCGGAGTGGGTTGTAGTGAGAGAGCAGTCCTGTATTTTACAGAGTTGTTGTTTAAGTCCAATAAGAAGAAATTCAGTTTTCGAAGAGTTGAGAGTGTGAAGATTGGCAGTCATCCAGGAAGAGATCTGCTGTAGAGCGTTCTTTAACTGACTGCTGCTGGAATGGAAATCTGATGGATGGAAGGAGAGGAAAAGTTGCGTGTCATCTGCATAAAGGTGGTGATTTAAAGAAAGAGATGAAACAAGAGTACTGAGCGGGGTTCTATACATGACGAAGAGTAGAGGGCCGAGAACTGAGCATTGGACCAGATGGGTAGCTTTTTATCATGTCGTACATCGCAAGTACCTATCATGAACTTTGGTGCCATAAGCCTTGGGTGTCTGGGTTATTTGAACCCCTTGAGTATCCTAGAGCTAAGAAACTGTACAGAAACCAGCTGTGCGAGCAGCAGTCACTGAAACCTACTTTGACGTTGTTTCATCTCCTGTTCCTTCAGCAAGCGGGACTGCTGTTCAAGCTGCATCTGAAGCTCATCCTTCATCTTGTCCAACTGCATCTGTAGCTCTCTTTCTCTGGCTGCGGCTTGTATCAGCTTCTCCTGTAGCATGGCTGCTGTGTCACTGGCTTGTTTCAGCTCCTGACTATCCTCCTCTCGTTCCGTCTCAACACGCGCCACCTTTGGCAACGGCTCATCTGTATTAGTAATGCACGCAATATGATGAGAACAGCAAATTATGAGAACAAAGCAACAATATCCAACTGCACTCTACATACACATACTAAATTTTGCAAAGCATACAAAGTATATTTCTAGAGCTACAGGTCTTTCAACTTAGAAAATATCTCCAGGTAAACAAAACAACAAAACTAAAGTAACATGCAAACTGTTTGAAATTGAAGCACAGAACATAACAAGAAGCTCTGCAGTCGCAAAGAGGCCGCATGATGCTTCGTGTCTGTATAGCTTCAATACAAAACGTCGAGCGCAGTCTTTTATTATTAGTTGTTTCGGCTTCAGATATACCACTGCGTACAATTAAGTTCTTTTCTCTTCTCTTCGGCATATTCGTCCATGCTGCAGGCCGTCACAAACAAACATTCGCTGGTGCGTCGCCGACTGTGCGATCTACACTGCATGGTCGTCGGTAACTGTTTTTGTCACTTCGTAGTTCGCACACCCAGCAATCGATCGATAGCCAGTGGTGCGTGGCCGACTGTGTCATATACTCAGCTTCATCGTCGGTAAATGTTTTTTGGCACTTCGCACATCCAGCAATCTTCGATAGCCAGCTATTAGTACCCAGAATCGCGATTTGTGCCTATACCCCACTTGCATTCGACGCTCCCGTCAGCGGGGTTCCCGTCGGAATATCGCCACCCCGTTTGGTATGGAAAAACCAGAATGGTGTGGCTATCCAATGGTGAAAATATTTCGAAGATATGTTTATTCGTTTTGACATGATCCACAGACAGACAGACGGACAGACAGACAGACAGACGGACACCGCATGACGGCATAGGCCACGATTATGCATAGCATCACTTGGCAAAAACCGCACCATTCTGTTTTTTATATAACTTATAGAAAAATTATGCAATTTGAATTAACATTTAAGTGTATGGCTGACAAAATTATGAAAAATTAGTTGTTAAATATTCTGTGTGCTAACAGCAGTGTAAGGAAGTAAATTGCAGGTGCAGCGGTCAGGGGCGTCTACTAATGGGGGGGGGGGCTCCCACGATTTCAAAAATGGGGGGGTTTGCCACGAAAGGATTACACTAAATCACCATTTCGTGCGTAGGCCGCTATTGCCATTATTGGGACTGTTTACTTCAGTTTATGCGCCT
>Ga0209149_1002642_pt1 | contig 10207 bp, 5 predicted proteins | sample WorMetTyACAVOLI2_FD_187423 | JGI IMG/M metagenome (GOLD analysis project Ga0209149, IMG submission 187423) | Marine gutless worms symbiont microbial communities from Max Planck institute for Marine Microbiology, Germany - Olavius algarvensis... ... | reverse complement strand
ATACGCCTAATGAATACCATACATGCCATATACAACTCAGTTTGAACGTTCACCGAATTCGATTTCGTCCTACTCAGTCAATTTGGGTTTGACTGAGTGGACTAAGGCTGTACTTACAGTCGGATAAAGATAAAACTCTACACAAGGAAACGAACAAAATCAAGACAACAAACGCATAATGAGACCTATAGTGCAACGTGCACAGGTGCAGGTTAGGGCTTGTCCATAATAACTGTAAATACGTGGTACAGCTAAGTTGCTAACAGCTTATAATAACCAACATCAACAAGCATATATAAACACGTAAACGTTATAAGTCAAAAAACTACTCTAATAATCATTAGGATTAGTAACGGTGCCGTCCAGTCTCACAGCCACTGTAATGTGATGACATTAACTGAGCAAAACAACAAAGCCTTACACACAATCACAGTATACATGGCACAAAGGCATGGCTTGTAACAGGGTGAGAACATTGTTATTGTCGTTCATCGTCGAAAAGCAGGAAGCATGATCCGGCATCATTTCCGAGTAACACAGGCCTATGACAAACTGTTATCAGCAGTCTAGCAGACCGAGCCTGTCTCAACAACAGTGTCACGAGCTACACAAATCCAAAATTATGCAGATTAACCCTTCAGATAATAGTAACGAAATAAATTGGGACGACGTGACGCGCTTATGGCTGGGAGTACAGTGTATTGGACGAGCTGTACGTGACGTCAGTGAAGACACGGACGCAATCATTTTCCAACCGAAGTCCGGCGTTGATGAACCGAACATGCTTGATGGTCGCAAGCGGAAGTCCCTTCTCGCCGGCCTCATTCAACTTGGGAATGATAAACCTCGTTTTGAACACGTCGAAAGCCAGCCCGAGTAACGTGGTTGAAATCGGTCCCACGCTGCTGTTGATGACTGCGAAGGTGCTCTCCATGGATGTCAATGTCGCCTTCAGAACGGTGCCGTCCAGTCTCACGACCACTGTAATCTTCGCCGTAACATTTATCCCGAACAGGTGCGCTAGAGAGCCGTCAGAAAGTCGTGCTCGCAGCACGGCGACTCCCCCGAAGCTCCCAGTTAATTTCTGTGGGTCGATTCCGGCCATCGGCGGCGCGGAAGAAAACATCTCTACCTCGACGAAAGCGTTCGGAAACTTTTTTCCAACTTGCGGGACGAGTGCTCCGATGCAGCCAGCTAAGAAACTGCAAGTAGTGTTGAGACGATCCCTGGACTCTCGAGGTAGGTCTTTCTTTATGAGGTTGTGACGCAGGATGCCGCGTTTCTGCAGAACGTACCCGACAGTGTTGAGGACGTAGCTGGATGCCCAGAAGTTCACCATGTGGTCGGCGGTAGACGGAGAAGGTAGAGGTGACGACTGGAACGGTGCCTCGGTCGAGTCTCCAGCACTGAAGAACTCGCCCTTGTGGAACGACTCCAAATAACCGGACGCGAACGCCGGCGGCGAGACCAGACGATAGTCGAGCAGCCACTGCTTGTCGCGACCTAGCGGCACCTTCACCAATAACGTAGCCAGCTCACGGGCTACGTCTGTGTTGACAGTATTCTGAGCAGCTTCACAGATTTTCTGCTGGAGATTGTCACGCAGTGATCCCTCCACAAACCCCATGAAGAGATTATAGAGCCAGCTGGCACCGCCGTAGAGGTGGATCCTCAAGCGGTCGATGTGGCACGTGCAGCGAGTGGTGCTGATGGTCGGTTCTCCGGCTGCAGTCGCACCGAGGGTCACCGATACCGAAATCGAGGCACCAGAAGCGCTGGCGACGAAGCTGCCGTGGTCACTAACTGGAAAAATAACTCGATATTTCAATCGCCAGTCGCCATGCAGCGATATTCCTGCTCCAGACAGACTCCAAGTCAGACCGCCACTGCGGCTGAGAGTGACCTCTGTCGACGGTTGTTGGAAGCTCCTTACCTGCACATACCACACACGACGTTACATCGTCGTCACCAGTACGAGTTTCTTATAATTATGCTTCCGCAGCGGTGTTTCGATGTCCCGTGTCAAGACTAACTAGACCGCCGGGCAAGCAGCGCTCCGCGCTGTCTGTATAGGCCAGCACGCTGTCCGTAGGCTAGCACGCTGTCCGCAGGGCGAGTCCATTCCAGTAACAACACGGAAACAGGTGCTGCTGCGGAGGTATCGTGGCTCCGCGCGCTGTCTTAAGCTTTCTTGTTTTCCTGTTATTTTTCATGTTAGTTCGTTACTATACGGCGAGGCCCGTGAGGTCCCGTCAAAGAGTTCGTAGTAAACTGAGTTTTAAACAGCAAATCGACTTTTACGTTTCAGTTCCGCAGCGGATGCCTTCTTTGCGATGTTCTTCTATTTATGTCAATCCCTATAATACTTTACTGTTACTGACAGACGTCGACAGAGGTCACTCTCAGTCGCAGTGGCGGTTAACTCTGTTGCACTATTTAAAAAAGCGGTTGGATACATTTTGGGCTAATCAGAATGTGATGTTTGATTGGACTGCTGATATAACCGGAACCGGAGATCGATCAGAGTAGGCCCTATAAGCCTATAGTAGAAAGTGATTAGAAAGTCTAGAAGAAGTTTTTAATGAAGATACGGATCAAGAGGCACAAGTGCTCTGTGCTTGCATCCGTTTTCATTGTTGCTGATTGCTGACAATAAACAGCACATCGACAGATATTGATGCCACCAAACTTAACTCTGGCATGCTGTATGAACAACACCACAGCGATCATAATCTGTCTGTGTGTTGTGTGTGACAACGGAAGCGAAACAAGAGGTCAAAGTAATTTGACAAAAAGCGCCTCACGGGGGCCCATTCCCCGGTTAGGGGTCACCCCAGGGGGTCGAAAGTTGTACCATTGAATTCCTGGGATAGGATTTCCTATTAGTGTTCCATAGTAACTATAGGCCTAGGATGCACCGTTTGGCCGCAGTGCACGCGCGTGACAACCAACGACCAACCAACCAACGACCAACGACAAACGACGTCACAACACAGCCTATCTCAATAAGCGCCTCTTTTACTAACGTAAAGTGAGGCGCTTAAAAACGACAGACAGTAACTGCTTGAAAACGTTCATTAGGTTGGTAGTTTAAATACTAAAATAATATTCTTCGACACAACCTGGAAATTATACCTAAATTAGTTGCGACGTGACCACAAGCCTGATGAAGCTCGCCGCTGGCGAGCGAAACGTCGCAACTAATTTAGGTATAATTTCCAGGTTGTGTCGAAGAATATTATTTCAGTAGACAGACAGTAACAGTAACAGTAGCAGCAGAATTTGTAGTGCGCCTCCTACATTCAGCCCGAAGGTGCATGTCAGTACACGGAGCAAAAAAGAAAAGACGCCTGCAAACTATGATGGCTACCCGATGGCGAATTAAATTGAATAATGTTTAGTATAGTTTCGTCAAAATACACGAACGTGACGGACACACAGACAAACAGAACCGCATGACGGCATGCATGGCATGATAGCATCGCCGGCGATAACAGACAGATGCGTGTAGGAACCATATCCACCCATATATCCGTATGTTCGTATAAAATGAGTTGACATAACGCAACCGAACAGCATACATAAAACATAGGGCGTAAAGAGCGACAAACCGTTAAAGCATTTGGTTTTGCTTTGAAATAACGAGCGCGACACTAAACACACCAACCTTTACGTTCTTGACTTCATAGTCCACTTTGCCAACTATAGTGTAAGCGAGTCCGCTGTGATCAGGCAACGAGGCTCCTTGCACCTTGGCGGACATCTGCTGGACGGCCACTCTGGCGGCGTAGTCGAGACCCGTCTGAGACAGGCGGATCTTCAGTCCGGGAATCGTTCCCGACGTTACATCCACGTACCAACAACACAAGAACAGACACAACAGACGAACCGTCGACGTCATCTTATTGATTGCCAAAAGAGTCACCTCACACGTCGACCTCACATCGGCAAACTGATGCGAACCAGAGCTGTAGTCACGCTAAGTCCTCGTTGGGTAATAGGGAATTCAGACTGCGGCACACGATTGAGGAAGAAGACCGTGGAATGTCATGAATGCAGATTGTTCACGGTTACAGGCGCCGGCCTAAGCTACGCCGTTTTGTGCATCCAGTAGGAAAACCCCTTCTGATAGCCTATCTTGCTTTTGATTGTTCCAGGAGCTAAGCGCAGTGATTCGGAGCATAAGCCTACCAGAGCTGTCTAGTTAGTGCTGTAATAGACAGCACATCAGAATAGTGCAGCGGGCCTTCGTACATCAATGTCTAGGGTGGCCCAAAAAGTGAGACAGTTTTGTTCGATTGCACACACCTGTGAAAGCCCCGACTCATTTGTAGAGGATTTTTGGCACTAGCCGAAAAAATATTAAATAAAATTAAATACAAACGATAATTGTTTTTCCGACTGCCAGTTAACGCCAGTCATACATGCAAAATGATTTAGCATAGGGGTTTAGACAAATCAAACACCGTCTCACTTTTTGGGCCACCCTATGAGGTTTAGGCTTATAGGCCTAACCGTAAGCTATAAGCAGAAGTGTTCGTCAATACTTGATTACAGTACTACTCTCAATAATTTTTGGCGACCTTATAAGTGCTTTCTAGCGTCTCTCTGGTTCACAACTTGCCGTACAAGAAACTTAGCTATAGCTAACTGGTCGCGCTGTGCATCACATAGGAGGCAGGAACGCAACTCCGGTCTCGCTCGAACTGATCCCTATACGAACTGCCATGTGAAAATTGGTATTTACAAAAAGCTCAGCTGTCGCAAAAAGCGCCGTTCCGTGTCCTTGAAAATGCTGCTAAGTAATTCAATATGACGCGAGATTGCACCATACATATGGCGTATGTAAGTTACTATTAGTATTCCATAGTATAATTCTTATTCGTTGAAGGTTTGAATGGATCATTGCACTTTTTGGATTTATTATTTATTATTATTATACTCAAAAAGAATTAGGAGTTCAGCAGACGAATAGCGTTGCAGACGTCTAACCGCGACACTTTCGCGAAACTGTCGCGGTTGTCCCACAAATATGTCGGCTCGAGGATATGTAGCGTAGGGCCTACGTATTCTATTTTATGAAGGATACGCACGTACGCTAACGTATTCTATTTTGGCGTATTCGTAAACCAGAATAGAATACACTGAAGTAGTTTTTAAACAGTAGCAAAGACGGTAAACAGTTTCAGCAGTCACTCACTGTTGTTCAAAGTTTGAACTGTAGACTGTAGTTAATGTTACTCAAGTCTCTGACGTCGATTCCGTGTCATCAGTGCCACGTTCCCAACTATAGCGTTCTTTCGTAATGTCCTGTACGTTACGTTTCGGATGTGTATAGATGAATTCAGGATAGCGTACGAAACGTATCATACGCGTATTCTATGTTTCAAAAGATACGTACGTACGCTAACGTATTCTATTTTAGCGTACGCGTATCCTCGAGCCACGACTGGAGTATGACAAGTATAGGCTATCATATGGACATAAGCTGGTGTCCTGTTGAGCAACCGTGTCCTATAGTTTGTAACACAAAATGCTAGCAGTTTAGGCTGTGTCTATAATTATGAATCTTTATTTGCCTGAAAGACAGCACAATTTAAAAAAAAAACAGACCGCCAACCGCCAAAATTGACAGGCAGTAACTACACTACATGCACATTACAGTGTAAAGAAAAGTAAAAAGACAGTAAGTGCTATGCAAGATAAAAAGATGCAGAACCTGCACCGTTTAACATCTAAAAGGAGGAAACACAATTCAGCGGTATTTCCGAATAGCATAATTATGAGAAAGCACTATCAGCGGATCGAGTCATGCACGTGCCAGTGTTACTAGTTCAGCGGACAGATCCTGTTTCGCGTGTATCTGAGAGCTATTAACAGCAGTGTCATGTCATGCTGCACATTTACGATTTATTTTCAACAGATTACGCAACTCATAAAATATCCATAGGCCTACTAGGCCTCTTGGTCTAACTCTGTAGATAGGCTAACGGTGGAGAAATATTATCAATCCACAGGGCCATATCCAGGCTTTTCATTCGGGCGATATCCTTCCCGCTTCCGCTTCTCTTCCACCTTCCTCCCCTCCTGCCCTTTCCTCTCTTTTTCCCCTTTCCCGCATGAAAAGGGATCTGGAAACTCCCCCAGCGGGTCCGGGCGGCAACGATTGTTGGTGAATGTACATAAAATCAAGCACCTGACAATGTGCCATTTTGCCAGCAGCATAATGTGTAACTGAGTTAGCATGACGGGATAGCCGATTACCACCGACCAAGCCTTTACGTTACAAGTATAACAATGAAACTTGTACCAACTAGGCTACTCAAGCTGCAAGTACAAGTAGGCTACTCAAGTTCAAGTGCAAGTAAGTGCAAGTACTGCTGCCCTTAAGTAAGAACAGATTAAGCACACCGGATGACATTGCAAAGTAGTTTATAGTCTGATTTATGGCGTTGATCTGATTGTAAACTGTGAGTCTGTGACGAAGACGACTTGATCAGTGATCACAGACATCTGCGATTGTACTCGCAAGTACAATCGCAGATGTCTGTGATCACTGATCAATTCGTCTTCGTCACAGACTCACAGTTTACAATCAGATCAACGCCATAAATCAGACTATAAACTACTTTGCAATGTCATCCGGTGTGCTTAATCTGTTCTTACTTAAGGGCAGCAGTAAGCGTGGTTCTTCACCTTGTTGTCTTGGTGGTAAATTTATTGCTGCATTATCATTTGTCTACATTTACACTGTACTAATTTCCAAACAAATAAAGATGATGATGATGATGATTCATCAGTACTGCCAGTACTGCCAATCTGTAACGGATCACATAGCATATTATGCTTTTTGAATTGAATAAAAAATTATCTTGGCAAGTTGGCAACAAGTACTTGGTCGCAAGTACAAGTACAAGTAGGCCCACTTGAGGTGCAAGTAGCCTACCAGTAGGCCTATGCTAGAAGTACTTAAAATCGGTACTTAAGTACACCTCAAGTACAAGTACCAAAGTTCAAGTACAACAAGTCTAATAATAACGTTGTTGTATACTATGCCATAGCCATATCACTTGTTGCCAACATATGCCACGACAATTTTTATTGGATTCAAAAAGCATGTGCTATGTAACATATATGCCTAACATAATTCAACACGTTTAAGAAACAGCTAAAACCCTCCCTCTGTAAGCTGTCTTTCTCTATAGCCCGTAGAGCTTGCGACTATGTGTATATACATTGACTAAATTGACTATGTTAGGCGCTCTAGAAGTAGTTCGTACCGCTTACTGCGCCCTATAAATGTCAAATTTACATTACATTACATCACATCACTAATTATAATGTTCCCTTACCTTTGTAGTCAGCCAGTTCCTTTAATTGAGGCAGATTGATTAATAATTGCTCGGTCATAATGCATACAACACAAGCACGGGTTGCAATAACCTTACACATTCCGAATAAATTACACCAAGCAGATTCCATTCCAACCCATTTTGTTGGGTAGTCACGGAAATAGCATACAACACAAATAGATTACGCTAGTATTATCTTTTGCTATACAAAAATTAACCATGACGCAATAGCATAGAGCAGGCCTGCAAAAAAACTAACAGAGTGACTATAGCCGTAATAGGCCTGAGAAAGCAAAAGGCCCAACGCGTTTACGGCTGGAAGTACAATGTATCGGACGAGCTATACGCCACGTCAGTGAAGACACGGACGCAGTCCTTTTCCAACTGAAGTCCGGCGTTGGTGAACCGAACGTACTTGATGGTCGGAAGAGGAAGTCCCTTCTCGCCGGCCTCATTCAGCTTGGGAATGATAAACCTCGTTTTGAACACGTCGAAAGCCAGCCCGAGCAACTTGGTAGAAATCGGTCCAACGCTGCTGTTGATGACTGCGAAGGTGTTCTCCATGGATGTGACTGTCGCCTTCAGAACGGTGCCGTCCAGTCTCACGGCCACTGTAATCTTCGCCGTGATATTCATCCCGAACAGGTGCGCTAGAGAGCCGTCAGAAAGGCGTGCCCGGAGTACGGCGACTCCCGCGAAGCTCCCAGTTAATTTCTGTGGGTCGATTCCGGCCATCGGCGGCGCTGAAGAAAACATTTCTACCTCGACAGAAGCGTTCGGAAACTTTTTTCCAATTTGCGGGACGAGTGCTCCGATGCAGCCAGCTAAGAAACTGCAAGTAGTGTTGAGACGATCCCTGAACTCTACAGGTAGGTCTTTCTTCGTCATGTTGTGACGCAAGATGCCGCGTTTCTGGAGAACATACCCGGCAGTGTTGAGGACGTAGCTGGATGCCCAGAAGGTCACCATGTGGTCGGCGGTAGACGGAGAAGGTAGAGGTGACGGCTGGAACGGTGCCTCGGTCGAATCTCCGACATTGAAGAACTCGCCCTTGTGAAACGACTCCAAATAGCCGGACGCGAACGCCGGCGGCGAGACCAGACGATAGTCAAGCAGCCACTGCTTGTCGTGACCCAGCGGCACCTTCACCGGTAGCGTAGCCAGCTCACGGGCCACATCTGTGTTGACAGCATTCTGAGCAGCTTCACAGATTTTCCGCTGGAGATTGTCACGCATTTTTCTTTCCACGGACCCCATGAAGAGGTTATAGAGCCAGCTGGCACCGCCGTGGAGGCGGATCTTTAAGCGGTCGATGTGGCATGTGCAGCCAGTGGTCCTGATGGTCGGTTCTCCGGCTGCAGTCGCACCGAGGGTCACCGATACCGAAATCGAGGCACCAGAAGCACTGGCGTCGAAGCTGCCGTGGTCACTAACTGGAAAAATAATGTGATATTTCAATCGCCAGTCGCCGTGCAGCGATATTCCTGCTCCAGACAGACTCCAAGTCAGACCTCCAGTTCGGCTGACAGTGACTGATGTCGACGGCGGTTGGAAGCTCCTTACCTGCACATACCGCACACGACTTTACGTCACTACGTCGTGGACATCGCCCTGTGTGATCTCCGCTGGAGATATTCCGCCGGAGAGTACCCGAGACGGATATGGTCATCAGACATCAGTACGGGTTAGTGTCAGTTTTCAAAAAAAATCCGTAGCGGATGGGTCGGTTAGGGTCAAGATTATCGGTCTATCTTCATTCACAATTTCACAGCGAATTTGAAAAGTGTCACTGTATATAGTGACACTTTTCAAATTTTTTGCCGCGCTATACGGCTGCATGAACGCATAACGCGGCCTATGCCGTCGTGCGGTGTCTGTCTGTCTGTTCGTCCGTCTGTCACGTTCGTGTATTCTGTCGAATGGAGTAAACGTCTTCAATTTTTTTTCACCATCGGGTAACACACCATTCTAGTTTTTTTCATTACCGAGCGTTATTGCAGTATTCCGACTGGCACCACCACGGACCCGTCAAATGCAGGTGGGGTATGAAAAAACCGCGGCAACTTTCGACATATTAAGGTTACTAGAGTTTTACCGTTATCCTCCCATTCAGTTCCGAGGTCGCTACCGTCATCTTATTTTTTATCTAGTACTTATATGAAAATTTTGCATTGTCCTGGGTGTGTGCATGATATCAAACAAGGTAAAACATTGTCAACAGCATAATATAACACTAACTCACAGATACAGTTACTTTACAGCGCGTTATTACGTCAGAGCTACTGAGCAGCGTGGTGGCGAAAAGGTTTGGTATGGTAGGATTTAACGTTCCACTCTCGTATGCTGTAGGGTTGCCACATAAGGAACATGAAAAAACCGGACGCCGAGCGCCTAATTGCGTGGGGTGGGGTGTGGGGGAGCGGTCTGGGCTATGCCCCCTCCGCAGAAAAATTATTATTTTTTAATGTCTTATCTACAAAGGCGTGTTCTGGTGCATTCTGATGCGATATTTTTAACTTTTGAGGAATACGCAACATTATAGCCTAAGACCATTTCTGTGTCCGGACGTGGGGGCTTTAAAACATCTTAACAAAGCAGGCAAGTCACAGTGTATATTCTGTAGAACATGACACTTGAACCTCCAACCATGAGTCAATTCTCGTATTATTCCCCATAGTATTGACAGAAAACAAACCCTGAATAAAATTATATTTCCTGTGGTCCGTCGGTACTCCTACCCAGAGATACACAGACGCCTGGGCATCGCTGGCTCCATTATGGCTCAACTTGACAAAGTCTGGCGTCAGCAAAGACTCAGTCTCTCCACCAAGCTCAGAATATACACCTCTCTTGTG
>Ga0209149_1002641_pt1 | contig 10208 bp, 9 predicted proteins | sample WorMetTyACAVOLI2_FD_187423 | JGI IMG/M metagenome (GOLD analysis project Ga0209149, IMG submission 187423) | Marine gutless worms symbiont microbial communities from Max Planck institute for Marine Microbiology, Germany - Olavius algarvensis... ... | reverse complement strand
GGACATAGCACAGCCACTGTCAACTCTGCGTCGGCTCCTAGAAGCACAGTTGAGCATCTCTCTGCAGGATTACGAGTTCTGGCTGCAGGACAGTATCAAGGTGTGATTACGTTTCTTGCGAATATTCTTGTATCTAGTTGGATTACATGTTTTGTGTGCAGAAGGTGTCTTCAGAAAGATGACATTAGTTGTCATATGTCATATTATTTCACAAAGTAAATTGTTGGGTGACAATACATCGAAATTGAAAGTTCCGTATTGCACGTGGGTAAATCAGACATAAACATTAAACAAGCAGTGAATTTTGGCTGCCTAGTTTTAGTTCCCTGCTGTGATATTTCCAAATCATTGGTAGAATTGCCCTGCATGGGTGCTGGTAGCTGCATAATAAGCCGGATCCATTTCCTGGCCGGATGGCGTGAAACGCGACCTGAACCAGGCTTTCGTTAGGTCTAGTTTTGCTTATGTTAGTAGTTTTTATTGTAGTTTAGTTTTTTTGTGTTGTCACTTGGTCGTAATTATATTTGTTTTGCTAGTACCAGGCTACCAGTCAAGCAGTTGGTTAGAAAGACCAGTTTTTTTGCAGTAGTCAAGTGCTTGGCAGGTAAGATCTTCTCCAAAATGACCCGTAATGAGTTGGATGATGAACCTTACTGTATCATATATGATTGGTGGCATCGGGAAGGGCAATTGACCACATATTGCTTTAGTGCCACAGAAAAGTGGCACATTACAGCTGTGCACATCTGAGCACTTGAATGGGGATGGATACTGTGTAAAAGACGTCTTTTTGTATACTGCAGTTTTCATAATTGCATTTATGTGTATTGCAGCTGGATGCGAGCAAGAACCTGACATCTCAGTGTGTACAAGGATGTGGGTTGGTGCAAGTGAATGTGGAAATCAAGACAGTTCTCGGCGGTTCACCGCGCATTAACATCACTGATGTTCTGAAACCTGCTGATGAGGATGAAGAAGAGGATATGAAACCTGATATGGGTATGTGTTGCTTTTCGCACGAGTTGGGAAGGTTATTCAGCCAGCAGTGAAATGCGCATTGCCGATCTGTCTATCTGTCATTTATTTTGCATAATTCAGTGGTAAAGCTGGTACTGATCATTTTTTGACAAGCCAGTGAGAAGCTTTTCTGCCATTAACTGTGATTGCAAATACGGCTGTTTGTGTCCGTTAGCATCTGTTGTGTACATTTATTCGTTCATAGCAATTTGTAGAGCACACTATCTTAAGAATGTCGAATCAGAGGCACTGCAGGCAGTCGCCAGGTGGTGAGTTATTGGCAAAATAGTGAGTTTTAAGTTGCGCTTAAAGCTGTTAAGTGAAGGGGACTGTCTGACCGAAAGTGGTGTGTCATTCCAGATTTTAGGGGCACAGTAAGAAAAAACTTCTTTGTCCAAAACTGCTGTTGCAGCGTTGCACAGATAACAAATTCTGGTAAGCTGAGCGGAGGGATTGCTAAGCTAATGAGGTGTTAACACGGAAGAGCTGACCAAAAGCAAGTGACCGGTGTACGAGTGTAGCAATTTTGAAATTAATTCGCTTATTGACTGGAAGCCAGTAGAATTCTGATAAGAGGGAGGTAGCTGAATTGTAATTGTCTTGAACTACTACTCTAGTGAGGCAGTTTTGGACGCATTGAAGTTTATTGATATTGCTACCAGAAGTTCCGATAAGTACGGAGTTGGCGAAGTCCAGGCATTGCGACAGCTCTGGCCATATCACATGTAAGTACTGATGAAGTGCCTTAATGAAATAGTAAGGTGATTTGCACACAAATGAAACATGTTTATTTAAAGTGAGGTTTGAGTCCAGTGTGACGCCGAGGGTTTTGGTGTAGTCAAGAGATGGGCATTGATGAACAAAAGGTTTTTCATTATTTTTGTTATATATAGACAACGAATTGGTTGAAGTGTAATATAAATATAACAGTCAAAATATTTATTATAGTTGATTAATAGTTAATTTAATCTCTGTATTGGCAAGTTAACTGTTAACAATTTTTAGTTGTTATCGGAAACACAAAACTTTCATCTGCTGCCATTTCAGTAAATATTATTCTTTTTGTGCTAATTAATGATTGCATGTGATATCAGGTGCAGTGGCAACGCCGCCACAGAGAACGCAAAAATACAAGCAGCGAAGTCAAAATCGATCGTCGACCAGGCCTACTAGAGTGCCGTTGATGGCAGATGCTGAAAACGTAACGCGGTGGATTGTCGATCAGCAGTTCAGAGAGACTCAGATTCAGCTTGGAATTCCTCTTGGTGGGTTCCTCCATGCTGATGAGTGATGATTTGTTCTAGGATGGAAAACTTTTCTTGTCCCGTGAATTATTTTTGGCCACTTTGGTTATAAGGGATTAATCTTTATAATTTGATTATTAATAAAATCATATTTGGCGTGGAATTGCTTCTTGCGACTTTGCTGATAATATACTTACATTGGATATAGTACATCGCTTGTGTATGGTATGTTTAGGATTGTGTTATTGAAGACTCCTTTTTTCCACAAGCTACTAGCATATGCAGTGCATTACAGGCTTTTTGTTATTATGCGATATATAAATCTACAATTGACATTGACATAAAGTTTGCATCAAAATATCAAAATTGGCTGTGCTGTTTTACTCATATAGTTGTCAATGCATGCATGGCCTGCAGAAATGTTCTAAGTAACTTGCTGAGTTACTGATATTTCCAGAATACAGTGAAATAACATTGATTCATTTAAACGTCAACTTAAGACTCATATGTTTACCATAGCATTTGATGTGTAACCTGTACATGTTTCTTGTACATATCGCTGTTTTATCCCCATTGTTCTTACAGACTATGTAATGCGCTATTGGACGTCTATTTTATAGATTTTTGTAATTAGCGTACAATCAAATGACTTATGTATGTATGTATGATTTATTAAGTTATTATCCACCATATGGTAGTATAAATAAACTGCAAACTATACACCCTGTATAGTTTGCAGTTTATTTGGTTTTGTGTTTTGTTGTATGTTTGTCCTTTTAAAGATTTCTAGCCAATGGAGGGACTGATCTGTGTGGTGATACCACAGTGTCTCTCGTGTCTTTTTGCATTTTGGGGCCATTCACCCCCACAGCTTGTCCATATGCCAAATCCAAGAGGAGGCAATTGTTTTGCTCAATAGTCACTCACTTTACCCATTTGACTATCACCCTAGTAATAGTGAATTTATATAGCGCGTTTATGTGATCACACCCCAAACGCGCTCACTACGAAATCAGTACTGAGAAAAGAGATAAGACTTAAGATGGCTCATGAAAGTTTTAAGAGTCAGATTGCGGTTCTTGAGATGAACGGGCAGAGTGTTCCCTAACCCTGTACAAGACAAGAGCATGGTGTATGTGTCTTGCACACACAGTTATTTGTCTTTTAAAGGAGTTCTAGTGTTACACGACTTCAGTGCAGTGTTATTTTAGGTGTGTTACAGCATGCTTGATATCTTTAAACTATCAGTCTTTAAACTGTCTTTTGGCGTATTTTAAGTGAGAAAATTGTGAAGTTTACAAATAATTTGCCCAAGGAAAATTGAGTAATTAATAATAAAAAGTGTAACTACAGCATGAATAGTTTATTGGTTCATAATTTCATTTATGTTGAATCCCAATATCTTCTGTGTAAGTTGTGTATATGTTATGACGAAATAGTGATTTTGTGTTGTGATTATTTATAAATGTGACTAGATCCAATGGACTGGAGCATGGAACAGGTGAAGTTTTGGCTGGACTGGGCCATCGGGCAGTTTAATCTGGAAGGCGTGGCTGTTGACCAGTTTGATTTAACTGGCATTGAGCTATGTCAGTTGTCGCATGATGATTTCATCCAGCTTGTGCCGAACGACGTCGACAACATCTTCTGGACACATCTTGAGCTGCTGCGAAAGTGCAAGTTCGTCGGTATGCAATTATTAGTTCTCACGTTCAATGAAAATTATCATGAAAATAATTATTTAATTGGGGAACAGTATGCATTTGCATTGTTTTCATTTTTAATGTAGCAGTTTGAATAAACACAGTAAAATGATAATATGTTTGCTCTTATCAAACTACTTGCTATCATTTTTATTCATTTATATAAATCGAATAAGTATGTCAACAGTGAATTTGATGTGTGTCTACTGCTGTTTTATTGAAGCAGAATTGAATCTGAAGTCGTTTGATTCAAGAACCATATTTCATAACTTAAAATTGACATTTTGATTGATAAGGTATTGGTTAAAGGATATACCGTAAAACATTCAGTATACACACACTTTTTTTTATCCAAAACAAGCATCAGCGTGATCACCTCATGGAGGTTACTAATGTGCGCAGCGACACATAAATGCTGCCACAAAGCGAATGATCAAACATCATTGATGTAGGCCAGTGTGTATTGGCATATGTGCCCCAATTACAGAAGGGGTTTGAGGGGTCGGTTGGAAATGGGCACTTAGAGTACCCAGTCCCTAATCCACAATATACATTTGCTAAGATCTTAAGTGTTAAGAAGCAACATACACCATCTCTACTTTCATCGTCACTATCAGATTTTTACCTCTTACCAATGTCCTCTGTGTTTATGGTCTAATGCATCTGATGCATGCAAGTGCAAACACTGAGTCATTGTCAACAACTTCTTTCCAAGTCTGCTTAGGTTTACCTCTAGGTTGAGCGCCTTCTACCACATAAGCCAAACATCTTCTTACCCAGTCATCCTCAGTACAACACTGAAATACCTATCTACACATGTATTCAAACTTAACTATGTGTTGTTTATGTTGGCACTTGCACTCAAGTGACTGTTTCAACAATGTGTAAAAATTGTTGTTTCAGTACAGATTACTTCTGTGTGTTGTAGCTGTGATGCAGCCTCCAGGCACAAATCCTGATATAAACTCATACAGAGCTCGAAAGTACTCGTCAGTGAATGGTCGAGGGAACCGTACAGGTTCGTATTGGAGTCTGTGAGATTCATTGCAACATATTGATATTTTTTTGTTTTGATGAACTTACTTCATCTAATTTTTACCGTTATTCTTGCTGCCTACATACTGGCAGTTCTTCGAATAATGTCATTTTGATTATTTAGTAATTTTTGAATCTGACGTGACGTCAAATCTGTCACTGGCTGTTGTCGTTGTTGACCTGAATTGCATCATGAGTGTCTGACAGAAATGACAGTTAGGACCATATACTATGTAACATTTAACAGTGAGCAGTTCAAGCATATGTAGATGACGATGATAAGTCATATGCAGTGCATTACAGGCTTTTTGTTATTATGCGATATATAAATCTACAATTGACATTGACGTTGTTACCCTCTGCTCAGGCAGTCACTATACAGGTATCTAGCGTTGAACTTCTCACTGCGCAACTCACTTAAAGAAATGTCAAAAAGTTCACAACCAAATAGTGCATTACTGCTAAGTACACATGCCAGATGCTCAAAATAAACACTGTGTCAGTGTGTATTGCAACATATCTGGTGATGTAGTCAAGGCGTCGAGACCAAGGCCGAGGCCTGGAGCCCTGGACCTTCAAGGCCAAGGCCATGGATGGGTCCCAAGGCCACCGCTTTTGAGCATACGGCCATAGCAGAAATTAAGATACACAGTACGTCTGACAGCCTGACAGGATAGGTAATGAACTAAATTGTGATTGTTTTTTGCTTAGATGTTCATTTGTTATTAGTTGCACATAAGTTATTATTAATTTGTTACTATAACTATTATTAATTTTATTATCTTTCTTGCATTTGAAGGTAATACCAAAAAATTGTCAGTGCAGCTCTCAAGGCCTGGACCTTGGCCAAGGACATAAAAATTGACCTCGAGGCCAATGCCTAGCCTCAAGGACCCTACATCACTGAACTTATAAGATCTGAGCTACTATTAAGGCACTTCCTAACATAAATCAGCGGGAATTTTTGACATGTTGTGTGAGTAAGTCTGTTAGTAGTAGATTGTGAGTCGCATATTACTGTGTGTGTGTTTGCGGAAATTTAGGCAACAATGGTCAGATCCAGCTGTGGCAGTTTCTGCTGGAACTGCTGACAGACCGACAGTACAGCGAGATCATAGAGTGGATGACACACGACGGCGAGTTCAAGTTGCACAGTGCTGAGACCGTTGCGCAGATGTGGGGTCAGCGCAAGAACAAACCGACCATGAACTACGAGAAGTTGTCTCGTGCACTGCGGTACTACTATGACAATGACATGATCACAAAGGTCTCTTGTTTTTTTCTGCATTTTACACTGTCTAGGGTTGTGTGGAATAGATTTTTTATTTCAGTTTGATTTTGGTTCATTTAAAAAAAACTCTGATTCGGTTCAGAATGAGTTTGGTTCAGTTTGGTTACAAAAAGCGTGGTTTGGTTCTGATATTACTTATTTACTACTGGGGGTACTCATGTAATAGCTGGATAGTTAATTTACAGCAAATATTACAGTGACAGTGTATGACATGACTTTGATGTCACTACGTCACAACAACGACAACAAGCAAATAATGTAATTGCATTCTAAAATGTGTACGCTAAACTGTGTTGCGGTCATGTTTTAAAATGTTCTTTATCTGCACATTTAATGCAAGTAAAGTTACTTTTATTCACTTTTTATTTGAATGGCGGATTGCGTGCAGTTTCTATTGGAAAACCGTCTGAACGGATGTCAAAGTTTTGGACGGTTTAGTTTGTAAAAACCGAATCCGAACCAAATTTTGGTTTCCGCACATCCTTAACACTGTCCGTGCTACTGTTGCAAATAAAACAGATGTGACACATCTTTTCTATTTGCAATATTTTATGTGTGATGTCTATAATGACTGGCACAGAATCATGGGCATTGACACCAGAGCTGAAAAAGAAGATGAAAGCGTGTGAAAACCGGTGGCTGTTGAGACTGTTACAAATAAGTTACGAACGTAAGATCACCAACAAAGAAACTGGAGAAAGAACACGAAAGAACAAGCGGTAAAGATCACAAGGAAGGCCAAAGAAGCACTAGATGGATTGTGTGGAGGATTTCCACAGAGCACAGATTTCAAGACACAGCATCACAACTGGCAAATGATGAGGATATCAGACCAACTGGGAATTGATTGATGGAGTTGGTGGCAGCATCAGTGGCTGAACAAGCTTAATGATGACTATCTATCTAACTTGATTGTGATAACTGGAACGCAGTTTAATTTTGTTTTTATTATCATGGATGGAACACAGGTTTGTTTCATTTGCAGCGTTTTATGTGTGACAGAGTTTTTAAACGTTTAATATCTGCCATGTATTGTGGTGTGAAGTTGTGATAAAATGAGTGCGTTTGCTGTGCATTGTGGCTGAATAATAGACTCGCCAGTCATCATGCCCCTACTACAAAGCAGGATTGATGCGCTCGACCAGACCTGTGGTGTCTGTGTATGCTGCTGGGCATCAAATGGTACCAGTTTGTCCGGAACGATGATGCATGGAATCTAACGAAGCAACCTAAAATCACTGCAATAATCCAGTCGTGCCGACTTACTCTGTTTGGGCACATTGTGTGCATGGATGACAATGCAGATGCCAAGATGATCCTGCTAGTCTCCCCTCCGGCGGACTGGAGAAGACAACCAGGACGTCCCCGCATCACGTGGCTCAGCACTGTCCAACAGGATCTGAGACACCACAACCTTACACTCCTGAAGCAGCAGATTTGGCTCAGAACCGCCATCTGCGGAGGATGATGTCGATGTATGGCGCTACGCAATCCTAGAGTTGCATGCCAGATAAAACAATGCCGACGCTGGCCAGAGCTGTGAGTGGCCAGAGCTCTGCTAGGCCAGTCAGCCAGTGCCCGACATGATGGCAGCGGGGGCTTATCATGTCAGCCATTTAGGCCACACCAGCTTGTTTCACACTGATCATTTTGCTCATTTTTATGGATTAATTTTGTCAAGTTGGTATAACATACAGAAGTACTTTGAGATTGTTAATACAGTGTTAGAGATACAGTTATGGTGCATCGTTGATAATTAATGCATTGAATTGTTTATTGTGTTTAGGATACATGATGTTTGGTGTAAATTGCAGGTTCATGGCAAACGTTTTGTTTACAAGTTTGTATGTGATCTGTCGACAACGATTGGTTACTCTCCAGCCGACATTCAACAACTGATTGCTGTTTCTGCGGCTGAAACTGAACTGCATGCAGCCAGTGAAAGTGTGGATTCTGCGACGATGAAGCTTGAACGTCTCCGCGAGATGCTGCGGACGCCGGGAGCCATACGGCGGGCGGAAACTCGAACAGTCGGCACGGCGGTGCCAGTTGTTGTAGCGCCGGAAGACCTGATCGTCGATGGAACGAGCTGAATGCTGTTTTGTTGATAAACTTAAGTAGCATCTGGGGATTGTTTTGCTTGTGGTTGATGTAAGAGTGCTGTTAAACGTATAAAGTAATTCGTAATATGGAAGATCTGCATGCCTTTGTTGAGGCAAAACAGCTGTGAGTGACTGTTAGCAAAGCGCACATCACTTTCTCACGTAATAATAATAATTATTATTATTATATCCAAGACAATGTTAACGGTGCTGTCATCATGGCAGAGCCATTGTGAGAGTTCATCCGGTTCATTTGATGAATGTAGAATGGCTCTAAGCGGCTGCCGACCCAAGACCAAGCCAGACGAATTAGGCTGTGAGTCCGCTTGTACAGGCTGCCAGAATCTACAGCCACCATCGCCATTTATTATTATTACTCAGCCCGAAAGCTGATACTCATTTTACCATACCACAGAGGGTAGAAGGCTGAGTCGACCTAGCTGGATGGTTACATATCGAGATGGTTTACCCGTCCACAGACGGTCACCCATCCTGGTACTAACCGGGTCTGACGTAGTGCAACTACGTTGATCAAGGCCAACGCGTTACCACTAAGCCAAACCGCCAACATAATTTATTGTGAAAGTATAGTGTCTTCAGTGCAGGTTTTTGTTTTGTGAATGATCAAATACAGAACAGCTAAACTTTGTCATTTTTTTAAAAGCAGGATATGATTGCATTGCAAACAAAGTTTTAAAGCACACAGACCAACTGCCTGTATGTTAATTGCTAAAAACCATGGTAAGTCTCCAAATTCATGCATGATGCCTGCATGGATATTATTTTGAACCGCATATAACAACTGTGTAGTTGGAACATCAGTTTAATTCGGAATTTTAGAGATATTGAGATGTTACTTCAGTAATATCAGTGACACGTGCTATGTAAATGATCATTATTTTTTTAGCCCGTTAGTCAAAAACGTTTTGCTGAAGTTACTTAACTGGACAATTTCAATGCTTAAGTTTTGATGGGTGATGTCAAGGATGGGAACAGTTTTGACTTGTCCCAAGGGGATGCATCGGTTTGTAACAGGTGGAGAAGTTGGATCAAAGGATAATTGGCTAACCCATGTTTGCATGACAAACGGCGGTGACTGGGTGTGTAATGTGTACATTTATGAAATCTTTTGGTTGCAAAGTTTTTTTACTGTGTTGACAGTGTATCATATGCCTTATTGCCTTCTTATATTGAAACCACCTCGTGTGGTTGATTACATTTGTGTTACGATAAGCAACAACAAACTCGTTTTGTGGCCATTTCTGCAGGACAACCCAAGTAAGGCAATCCAGGTAGCCTGCATCAGATCAATCAAAACCAACGTCACCCACTGCAGTATGCTAAGTTACTGCACACATATCTGTAGGGGCTTTGTCGTAAATGTTTGCATTATTTTGTTGCTAAACAGATGTTCTGATACATAAGCAACACTTTGTCAGTTTTTGTAATCGAAATAAAATATTGTGAGCTACCGTAACTTGCACCACCTTGGAAACGAGATGATTTTTTGCCACGCGATACTATGCATAAGCGCAGTCTTTGCCGTCATGTGGTGTCTGTTTATCCGTCTGTCTGTCACGTTCGTGGATCATGTCAAAATGAATAAACCTATGTTCGAAATTTTTTCACCATCGGGTAGCCACACCATTCTAGTTTTTCCATACCAAACGGGGTGGCGATATTCCGACGGGAACCCCCATAACCGGGGGCATTGAATACAGGTGGGGTATAGGCAGAAATCGCGATTCTGGTCGGCGATGCACCATCGAATGTTTGTGACAGTCTGCAGCATGGACGAAGATGCTGAAGAGAAGAG
>Ga0209149_1002640_pt1 | contig 10208 bp, 4 predicted proteins | sample WorMetTyACAVOLI2_FD_187423 | JGI IMG/M metagenome (GOLD analysis project Ga0209149, IMG submission 187423) | Marine gutless worms symbiont microbial communities from Max Planck institute for Marine Microbiology, Germany - Olavius algarvensis... ... | reverse complement strand
GTATGGTGGTGTTGTCTAGCTGAAGCTTTTTCGTTGGTTATTTCTGTATTTGTATTTCAGGCATTTGTAGTTGTATCAAGTAAAATTTGTATTTTATTAACTTCAGCTTCACAGTGTAATCTGTGAACTGTCAAGTCTAGTCTGTTGTTACTGTTCTTTCCTGAAGAACTGATAGGTATTCAAAAATATAAATGTCAGTCATAGAATGTCCTGGGGAAGTCCTCGAATTTGAAGGTCACGAAAGAGTGGTAACCATACACTGAACCCACTCTTTTGTGACCTTCAAATTCAAGGACTTCCCCAAGTCATTCTGTGACTGGTAACCATACGTTGAATCCTCCTCCTTACCTCCACTTGGCCACATCTGAGATGTGATGTTGGTTTGGAGGAAGGGGAATATTGAAAAAAACTCTGTTACAGTAGTGTGTACTATGATAATGGTGCACAAAGGTGCATGAGCAGTTCTTACAGGTCAGTGGACTATATCGGGCTTTGATCTTTTTTGGTTTAGCTCTGTTTTCCGAGTGCCTCTGTATCTTCGGTCTTCATCGTGCTATATTTTTTAACATGGTGCTATATTTTTATATGCTATACATTTTAATTTATTTTATTGCTTATTGTGTGTATGTCTGTATTTGTCTTATTGTCTTAATCCAGCCTTTGGCTGTCAAATAACAATAAATGTCATGTTATATATGTATATTAATTATCTTTTCTTTAACTCTTAGTGAGCTAAGCCTGGTGGGATTGACCCTTCATGTGGTTGACTAACCATCGTCCTTCAGTGCTATGACACTGTTGGTTGGGTCATGTGACCCGTAAAACCGTCTCCGAAATGACCTCTCGAGTGGGATGTTAAATTCTACTATACCACACTATACATTCAACACATATTATACACTGTTGAAGTGAAACAGTTGCTTGTAACAGGACAGTTATCAGTGTCAGCCGTGGGTTCAGCGGAAAATGGTGTTTGACAAGTTGTCAAAGAGTATCACTGTCAGCCAGCCTGCTCCACGTATGTTTTATCAACATTTTTACATTTGACTGTGGTTCTGTGCACAAAGTAATTTGTAGCCGTTTTAATGCACATTGTTTTGCAGTCAGTGATCCAGTTACATTGACAAATTTTGCATTGAATTTTAATCTGCTGGACTGGCTATTGTGGCTGTAAAGTGAATTATTTTAAAAATTATTTCTGAGGAAACTAATGCAGCTTGCACAGTAAGTTAAATGTGAGGATTAAAATGACAATGTCACAAGGAACGCTACAGGGTGTACAGAACGTAATGTTACTCGCCTGCAGTTACATATGTGTGATGAGTGTCAGTTTCAGAAAGCTTTTAAAAACTCACTTTTTTAGCTTAGCTTTTAATGCTGACTGACGTTTCCATGACTTTTGTACTGCACCTATGTATGTTATAGGTGCACTATAAATCTTCATATGATGATGATGGATGACGATGATGGCACAATCATGTCGCGTCATGTACAAAAGGTGTTGCAAGTAGTGACATTTTCAGTTTTCGGCAAACTAACAGCAAAACATGCAAACAGTGATGTCGATGGCATGTACACGGTGAGACATAATTGCTGGACCCCCTAGCTTTAAACTGCATGACTTAGTCAATACACGGTTTATTTACATGAAAATTTCAGGCATTATAGCCGAGGGAATGTTGAGTCTGCAAATCTCAAAATAATTTATCTTTTGAAAAAATGTTCTTTGCTAGCAGCAGTTTAAAAAGACATCAGTAGAAGTGCTGCTCTATCGCTGTAGTCAGATGCCCTGCCATCACGTCATACCAAAGGTAGGTCATTTACCCCCGGGCAAGTGTGCCGCATCACCTGCGGCTTGCCCACAGTAAAATGCCCCCTCTCGGTCACTTGGCCCTCGGTTAAAGCCCACACTACCGGGAAGGGGCATTTGACTGATGGCACACTTGACCTACCTTCGGCGTGGCGTGATGGTAGGGCGTCGGACTATAGCGATCGAGCAGCACTTCTACTGATGTCTTTTTTAAACTGCTCCTAGCAAAGAATATTTAATCAACAGACAAATTATTTTCAGATTTGCTGACTCAGTATTCCCTCGGCTATATTGTCTAAAATTATTTGTATAAATAAACCGTATATGGACTAAGTTATGCCATTTAAAGTTAGGGGGTTCGGTACCGGTAATTATGCCTCACCGTGTACACTGTACAGTGTACATACAATGCTCGATGCTTGTTGGAGACACCAGCTGTATGTGTGGCATGTTGCAGCTCGTCGTTCAGCACAGCCTTTAGACATTGTTGGCCTACCAGGCTACGAGCGCTTGACAGACGCTGAGAAACAGGTAAGTTGGTGATCACTAAACAGTTTTGACAGTTCAGCAGTCATGTCATTCTAGTTTACTTACATCAAACACTGTGCTGAAATTTCTCATTTGACTGGCCTTTATGGCAAGTACAGATGTGAAGTGGATTTTCTTCTACACAAGCTGAGCTGTCTGTTAAAGTATGTGTAACATTTTGTGCACCAGAAGCAGTGTAAGAATACATGCGTAATGATAATAGTAATAACAATAACAACAACACTAATGATAATAATATGAATAATAATAATAATAAATGCCCGCTGCCTGCAGCAGTACACATTGCAGGCGACAGACAAACCAAGGACAGTGTCGTCACATAACCCCCCCCCCCTTGTGGCGGGAGCTAGAGCATTCAGATTCAGAAAAAAATATTCCGATTCGATTTTCTGAAATGAATCGATTTTTTCGATTCGATTCAGCATATCACTGCCGTATAGGCATATAGGCTACTATCGTTTACTATGTTGTCAAAATGTCAATGGCGGAGTGTGGAACTATGGGCGTATGATATTTCATTGATCAGGCGAATGCAGCGGCCGAATCGAATGGCGGATTTTTTAACAAAACGAATCGATTCGCTAAAAAAACGAATAGGCGAATCACTTCGAATCGTGAATCGGAATGCTCTGACGGGAGCGTAATAAAGCAGACATTTTGAAAGCTAAAAATCTCAAAATAACTAGTATTCAGTTGTGCTAGCAACAGCTGCACATGAATTGCATTTTTATTCTCTGGGTAAATGTCATTGTCGACCCCAAAAGGATGAAAGGCTGAATTGGCCTAGTTAGCTGACAGTGCGGATGGTTTACCCACATTAGTGGTCACCCATCAGCTGCAGGTCGAGTGCAGCGCAGGGAAAGATCGCCGGTCAGATCGACGTTCTACCACTGTGCCACGCAACCACAAGTTATTATAACTTGTGCAATGTGCATTTGTTTGCAGTTGTGCTCTCGAGTGCGGCTGGTTCCAGAGTCATACCTTGAATTCAAGAATGTACTTATAAACGAATGTAATAGACTCGGCCATCTGAGGCTTGCACATGCACGTGCTCTCATCAAGATCGACGTCAACAAAACGCGCAAGATCTACGACTTTCTGGTTTCTGAGCATGTCATTGCAACAAAGAGAAGTACTAGTTCACGTGGCGACACTGGAAAAACATCTTCCTAACGAGAGCACTCAGATAGCACAAACTCCGCCAACGCCAAAATGTGATCCGAGATTCTAATCAGGATTAATCCAGATGTCTGCCGAATTGCTGTCAAAATGTTATGGATTCATTCTCTTGTTGGAGCCAGTCATTTCACCAAGTATCGTAAAAATTGGCTGGTGATTGTATGAGAAATTCTAATGAATCTCCGAAAAATTTCCATTCCACAATGATGAGAAGAATGAAAAAGTGATCCGGAATCTGTATCTGAGACCGGATCACCACCAAACATTAATCACTTCTAGAGGGTCACCCCTTGCCATGCCTACCACGTTTGGTCGACGTCTGTTACCGCGATGGTCAGTTATCCTGCTCACGGAATGACAGAACAAACGAGAACATTACTGCACCAACTAGCTCAGACGTACTCTGTTTCTTAGCATGACAGGCTGTGTATGGTTGTTGACTTGTAAGGCTTACTTCTGTTGTGCCCGACAAAAATTAACATCTAAAGGACAACTTGCATACGAATAACCTTAGACTAATCAACTTTGTTTCATCACACTGTGTGATATATGGACACATTAGATCGGTTTGTTCTAACAGCACCGTGTACGTGAGGTTCTGTATGTTATAATGACTTGTCTAAACTTGAATTCCAGTCCTTTCTCAGCCGAGGTTTTCAACATAAGTAATACGTTTTAGTACTATATTGCAGTAAACATTTGGTTCACATACACAAATGATCGAGGTACTTCAACACTGAATAACTTCAAAAAGTGCTTCTAATGAACCACTTTAATTCACACTCGATACACACATTTCTATGCATGTGAAGTTGGTACACGTAAAACGTTCTACTCTGTGTCTCAAAAAAGCATATATAAAAAAGCTGAGTAAACAAGGTAAAGCTTACTAACACCCAACACATGTATACACAGTTAATATCAGTATACAGATTAATGATTTATCATGCTATCATTCCTTAAAAATTATGATAAAAACGGTGTTCAGAACTACGCACAAGAAAACTGCACTACCGTTGTCTGCCGAATTTTATCAGCATGTGCCGCATCCCCGCTGAATTTTGATTTGAATTGTGATTTACCCAAATCCTAGCCAAATTTATAAAATTTAATAGCCAGCAATATTTTTCAGTGAAAATCCAGTGCACACAGAAAGGAAAACAGTTATGTTCAAACTGCAACAAGCTGTAATAATTTTTGATTTTTCATGGCAGTTAAGCAGTATTATTATGCCCCCACCCCATAGGAGGGGGGCGGGGGCATTAAGCGGTCATCGGCGTCCGTCGTCCGTCTGATGTCGCGTACATCGGCTCTAACTCGAAAACCAAAAGGCCTAGGAAGACAAAACTTTGCACAGGGGTACCCCAGTTCACATGCGACTCCCACACCGACTTCAAGGTCAAAAGTCAAGGTCACGGAGCGGGGGCATATTGTGGCGGCCACCTAGCCGCACAGCTTGTTATACTTGCAGTGACTTTTGAGTCAACATTCTCAAACACTAGAGTAACCAGTCGTCAAGTAACAACATTTATCTAAAACAGTACGCTCTTCATCCTATGCTGCCAGCTGGCTTAAATACATCTCGGAATGGCATCTTTCAGCATCCTGTTCTCATCTGCTGCGTTAATTGCAAATGGCAAACACTCTAATTAAAATCTTATCAATTGCAGCAAATATTATCTGTACAATGATAAATTTTCATTTAGCCAGAGATTCTCTGCTGTAGTTGAACAGTTCACAGAAAAACACATTAAGTTAGTTGACTTCAGGGCCGAAGCCAGTATCATCATTTGGGGGGATACCTCTCCCCTCCCTCCGTCCCTTTCCCTCCCCTCCCACCCATCTTCCCTTTTCCCTTCCCAAATGATCCAGCTATGAGGTCTGGAGTGGGTCTGGGCTAAGCACGGCCAACAAACGATTTCGGTGAATTTAGAGCATAAAATCAAGCACTGACAACAACCATTTTGGCTGGATTTTTCATTACTTAACTGGCAAAAGTTTGCATAAACTGACCTACATCGAACGACCACCAAACCGATATGTGGACTACATAACTGAAGTACGTAGGACAAGAGTTACGTAATCACAGCAAGTACAGTCACAGTTAGCAAACTGTTCACAAAGTGACTCAACTGAGGTAATTCCCAGTTCACGGAAACAGTGCAAGTCCGAAGAGTGATCAGCACTGTTAACATTAGTGCTGAAAAATTAATATGCCTAGACAAACGATTTCTGTCCACTGCACTAAAATGAGTAAATGACTACAAGTACAGCTAGGCATATATCACTGACTTACAATATGAATTTTTGTAACTATCATTTCCGATAAGCCAGTAACAAACACTGTTCATCGTTGGTTGTCGGGGTTACTGTGAAAAGACTCGCTGAAGGACAGATCAATTTTTTTCGTGATAATTTCGGGAGGGTGGGGTTGAACCCATAACCCCCTTAAATACAGCCCTGGTCAGTGACGGATTAACCACTAGGCTAACGAGGCTGCAGCTTGCCAAGCAGTTGTCTGCAGAACGATGTGCTTGCAAGCTGCAGCTTGCTTACAGAACATGTCTCAGCTAACGTCATTACTATTTATAGTACTATGACAAATACCGCACTTGATTTATTGGGCGTAGGCAGCACTGGCAGGCAGCGCTTGCTTATGAACTAAAATTTTGCAAGTCGCTCAAGATTGTTCAAGGTCATTCGAAATTACACTGATGAGTATTGGGCATGTATAGGTTCTTAGTAGTTATCTATAGTGGGATTAGTGGGCCTAACTATGTGTCTACCTTGTACCGTTAATGCCATATTCAACGTCAAATATTGGCATGACATTGAAATCTTGGCTAAGGGTCGTTCAAGATCAATGAAAATGGTGCCGATCGATACGTTGGGGTGAATAATATTGTGACCTTGAAAGATAGGTTAGGGGTCATTGAAGGTCACTGGTAATGGCATCATTCGATAGATTGCATACAAATTCTTATTCGTCTTCCATTGTAACTATGGCCGTATCTTGTACTGTTTTCGAAATGAAGCAAGATATTTGTCGAAAAACGCCAATTTTTCATACCCCCTTTAATTTAACTTGCACGATCACCTAGAACCCTTTGATTTTTTCCAGAACTTTAATAGAAACTGTCGGGAGTCTAAGCTATTAGATGGTACAAAAATATTGCTGAAAAGTTCGACTCTCTGAGTAGTAGAAGTACATAAAATCGGTACTGAAGTACAGGTACCAGGGTTGGCACAAAAATATCAATGATATATTCATCATATATATCACGATGCGTATCATGATGATATGATGATATTTTAATGCGAAAATATCACTAAGTTTTAACGTATGGTAGTGTGGTACAAATGACTGGTAACTAATAATAATTAAATACTGCATCGGCATGTTACATCCATTGTTATATAACTTATTCAAAATTTTCACTTTCTGGACAATATCAAAAAATATCATGATATTTCTGATATTTTCGAAAATATGATATTTTCCACCCTTGGTACCATGTACATGTACAAGTACTACAAGTCTAGCAGTAGACAGGTCTACACAACATAAACCTATTACGTGTTGAGCATAGGAACACAAAAACTGCTATAAACACTAACAATTATCACACAATGATGAAGTAGGGTAGGGGCCCCATAGCTGTATCTAGTCTCTGGGCCCCAAATACCAAGATACGGCCCTGGCTCTGGTCAACTTGAATTAACATACAATTAATATTTGATTCGTGACTTTACTAGCTGCAGGTTTTGTATGCTTTAATAGAATGTTCTACTACTGTTACTCAACTTCAGTGCCTAAGAGAACGCTGTTAGCACTGTTCATCTGTGCATGGAAACAGACGTATAAATGAAGCGCCATGAAGTTGTTGAAAACATCTCGGCCAGAAAATTAGCCGTAAACAGGTCAGCCAAAATTCAGCCGAAAAAATGTGGCTAGTCGAAATTTCAGCCAATTTATATGAGCCAGACTAAATTAAAAATAAAATTCAGCTGACAGGTCTATGAGGAAGACTTAAGTAAAAAACTATTAGCTGTTGTGCAACTTGTGCTACTAATCAACACTATTTCAACAAGAAGCTCCGCTGTCGCAGAGAGACCATGCGATGCTTCGTGTCATTGAATATTTTGCTAAGACTAAGTCGCTCAAGGTCACTCGAAATAACACTGTTGAGTAGGGCGTGTGTATGTCCCTATTAGTATTTCATTGAAACTAAGTCTGCATGTTTCACCGTTTATGATGTATTCAGCGTCAAAGAATGGCGTGACCTTGAAACTGGGGATATGGGTCGTTCAAGGTCATTGAAAATGGCGCCATTCGATAGATCATATACGACTTTCTATTCGTCGGCCATAGTAGCTGTATGTTGTACAATTTTCAAGCTATTTGGCGTTCAATAATCGTGACCTTGAAAAGGTCACTGAAGGTCATTCAAACTGGTACCATTTGAGAGCGATTTCGAAAGCTTGTGTGCGGTTTTCTATTTGCCTTCCATAGTAACTATGGCCGTATCTTTAACCGTTTATGAGATATTCAGCGTCAAAGAATAGCGTGACCTTGAAAACTGGGTTAGGGGTTGTACAAGGTCACTAAAATTGCGCCCCAAAAACTTGTCAAAATTTCGAATTTTGGCCAGAAATTTGTACCTCATGGGCGACTCGTTTGCAATATTTTTACTAAATTCTCAGCATTTGTACACGTCTATAGGTAGCTTTTAAGTTTTTAGTTTGGTCGCTTTCGAGGGACAAACACCCAAGTTATAAGCATTTTCCCACGGTGGGGGCATTTTCCCACAAATTTCAGCAGCGAAACTACTGATCGGATCAAAAAAAAAGTTAGGGGGGTGCAAAAATGGGACGGACCTCCTCTATCACCGTGCCAAGTATGGTGGGGATTGTGGGTCGCGTGCCAGCTGTAGACCAAAAAGTGTGATGTTTTTTATGTTTTTTTTATTTGTCACGCTTTCGAATGACAAAGTTTGTGATAACGGAAACGCTATTAAGCACTGTAATTGTCAAAACAATTATAATGTCATTGCATAGAGGAAGGTTTGCAGTTGTGCACCTATATTCAAGTTTTCCTATCGACCCCCAAAATTTTCCCCGAGGGGCAAATTTTTACGAAAAATTACTATTTTTGGCTATTTTGGAACCGTAAGGCCACATTTTTAAAGCTACAATGGTCAAATTTGACGTGGATGTGTAGTTCTGGAACGCCCTCCCCCAGGCAAAATTTTGTACAAATCAAGTAAGGAGATATACCCATTTTGGGGAACCATTTCTGGCGATTTTTTGACCGGAAGTCCACATTTTTAAAATCACAATGGTGAAATTTGTCGTGAGGGTGCGAACTTGGGACTCCCTCCCCCACATCACATTTCGTAAAAATTGCTTAAGGGGATATACCCTTCGGGGGTAAATTTATACCAAAAATTAGCAATTTTGGCGATTTTGGGGGCTTAATGTCCATATTTTCAAACATACAATGCTGAAATTAGGCGTGAGGGTGCGGACCTGGGACTGCCTCCCCCACGCCAAATTTTGTAAAAATCGCTTAAGGGGATATACCCCTTTGGGGGTAAATTTATACCAAAAAATTCGAAATTTTTGAGACTTTGAGCTACATCAGCCGACATTTCGTACCTATTATGTTGACATTTGAACGAACCTGGGAAACACTAGGAATTCCTCAAAGACACAAAATTTTGTCACAATTGCTCAAGGGATACTGCACGGGGCCTGCCGGTATTGCATTGCCTCGGACGTGATGCATATTGATTTCTAGTTAAGTCGTGCAATTTATCGACAGTCAACTAACCACAATTCTACATCTACATATACATTACACAATCACGTATTTATTGCTAAAAATGTTATAACAACATTGGTTACAGCGACAAAACTAGAAGAGTAGAGACGAGCAGTGCCACAAACAGTGTTCCACCACTTATGATAGTCCTCAAACCACGTGAAGTAGCCTATTTCATCACGTAAATGCAGCATCATGCACAAACGACACCAGTATCTGTCGTCAATCGTAGACCATGTCTTCTTCCATTCAAAGTATTTGTTGTATAACTTCTGGTCGGCTGCCAGCATCTTCAGGTATTCAGCCAACTCTTTTGGACCACTGAAGCTGCGAACGTCAATGAACGAGCCAGGTGGTGCCGATGCTATATAGTCTTCTCGCCTGGCACCCATTACTATTGGTATCACATTGTGCCTAAAACCAACATACACATAGACAACAGGATGGACAATGACATGGTGAAAACAATGTTCAGCATATAGCCAAACGAGGAATTACAATTTAGCAGCTTAAAACAACGTTCAGGGATGATATCACACAACTAAAATATTGGCAACACAAGAAGATCTGCGCCAATTTAATCTTGGCCTCGCGTCAGGGCTTCGGAGAGCTCAAAACAGAACAGCTTGGCGGACACTCACAGGAACAGCAACGTCACCGACAAGCTCCGATTGAAAACACATCACCGTAAAGTCAATGTGTTTCTAAGTAAATAACATCTTTTTTTATTTTTTGTTCGTCCTTAAGTATCATTATAAATTGCAAAGATTTTCAATTACATTTGCTAACGTAGAAACTTCTTACTTTACACAACTGAAAATGTGTTACCTAATGACAACGTTTTGA
>Ga0209149_1002639_pt1 | contig 10210 bp, 5 predicted proteins | sample WorMetTyACAVOLI2_FD_187423 | JGI IMG/M metagenome (GOLD analysis project Ga0209149, IMG submission 187423) | Marine gutless worms symbiont microbial communities from Max Planck institute for Marine Microbiology, Germany - Olavius algarvensis... ... | reverse complement strand
CGAATGCAGCGGGAATGCAGAGGTCCCTGAGGTAGACTGGAGCGACACCGCGAACACACCCAGTCTTCCAGACCAGCAACGCTGTCTTGGAGACCACTCTCTCTAAGCAAGTAAGTAAGTAAGTAAGAGTATTTATAAGACGCAATAATCAAAAAAGTCACGATGTGCCGCAGTCCGTCTGAAACATGAATGTTTTCAGTTGTCTTCTGAATTCTGTGCAGCTGACTTCCTTGTCTCGCAGACTGGCAGGTAAGTTGTTCCAGATACGTGGTCCAGCTGCAGCAAAACATGTCACATCCTGTTGAATAACAGGAGCGTTTAGGGTGGGCTCACACGTACGCTGCGCTGCACAATCGCTGCATTCCATTGAAATTCATCCAATCATCAATTAATCATGCGTTTATTGAATGGCGGAGGAGAAGCAGAGCGTATAGGGAATAAAATGTAACCATACTATATAGTGTTAAAATTAGCATAAAGTTTATACAAACAGTGTAGCAGTGTAGTGTTAGTGTTTGTGTAATGAATTGGTACTGTACACATTGACTTCCTAGTTTTAGAGTATTAGCCTGTGTGTGAATGGGCCACCAGATTCGACACTGATGTTTTTGCAAAGTCATTCACCAGACGGCGCCTGTTGGAAGCTGTAATACAGACTGTGCTGCCGGTTGACAGGTAAGACATGTCATTTTGTACCGCGCGATGCTACGCATAGCGTGGACTGCCCTTGCAAGGTGTCCGTTCACCTGTCCGTCTGTCACACGCCGGTATTCTGTCAAAACGGCTAAACGTATCATCCAACTTTTTCGCTGTTATCACCGTTCTAGTATTTCCGTACCAAACGGTATGGCAATAGGCCTATTCCGACGGGGACCCCTCATGATGGGGGCGTAGAATGCAGGAGTGGTATGAAAAAGTCACGATTTTCGGCCAATATCTCGCTTTATCTCGGAGATGATACAAGATAGAGCCATGCGAATAGGAAACTGTACCCAAACGTTGGAATGGTACGATTTTCAGTGACCTTGAGTGATCTTGAGTGACTTAGCGAAATACTCAATGACACCAAGCATCGTGCGGTCTCTCTGCTACTTGTTTAGCGAGCATTATGCAGTAAACGCTCCGCTATTGACATTGCATTTATGTCCGTCTATCCGTCTGTCACGCGCTTGAGCTGTGAGACAGAGGACTTTTGCGTAATCTGTTCACACCACTTGATACTGATTTGTCACGGTTGTGACCACAGTGCGAAAATCAACGGAACCGTTTCCCCAGGAGTTGTTATGTTGAGGGTAGACCTTGTAATAATTGTCATTATTTAGGCCATGTCGATGCTGATGATGATTATGATGAAAAAAATCGCGATTTTCGACCAGTATCTTGCTCTATCTCGCAAACGGTACAAAATCAGTGGCGCTGATACCATGGGACACAGATGAGCAGTGCACGTATACCCATCCACTTTTACATCTGGCTCGGCGTGGATAGTATTGAAACTGAACGAGGGGTAAATCAGTACATCGGGCCTCGAAGTCAGAATATGGTGCTTAAACCGACCTATACACATGTGCTAAACAGGGATAATTTATTCGCCATATTTGCAGTGTTCCTCAACTGGGGGCACTATGGAAAAGTGGAGGCACAGTAAAATAAATTTTCCGACGCCAAGCGCCGAAATTTGTGCCGCCACTTTAAAATTATTTCCGGCCTCACTGTACTGATACGAGCACAGGGTATAGCAGACGCTAACTGATGTGATGGCTTTTCTGAGCTTAGAAAAAATTACGCGATGTAGCGTCGGGATTAAAAAGTTCCATCATTTGTGTTCATGGAACATCAAAGAAAATGCGACACCGTGAGCCACAAAAACCTAACTTTTAAGTGAATACAAACTGCAAATTATATAGTGCCACGAGAAAAAGCTCAGCTGGTTCTGCGTTTTAACATATTTTGCAAAATAACAAGTGCTCATAATTTGATATTAAATTGGGATTCTTTCTACCAAAAATTGATTATAGGCCACAAATTTTGAAATTATTAAAAATATGTAACAGGGATCTGGTTTTTAAGACACAGTGTAGTTACAACATTTTAAGGCGAACCTTAAAATGCCTTATGGCATCGAGCCGTCCGTCTGTCTGTAGCGTGTCGTCTGTCGTCTGTCTGTGACGTTTTTGCACCATACACAGAGGCTTGAACTTTTCGGCGATATTTTCGGGCAGTTTGTATTAAAATTTCGGACAAATTCAAAGGGGTAGTAGGTAATTGTGCAAGTTACCGTAGGGATAACGTATGAAAAATTGGTATTTTTCGACTAATGTCTCGCTATGTTGCGAAAATAGTACAAGATAGAGCGATAGTTACAATGGCAGACCAATAGTAAGTTGTATGTGATCTATCGATCGGCGCCATTTCGATTGACCTTGAATGACCCGTAGCCAATATTTCAAGGTCACGACATTATTTGACGTTGAATATGGCATTAACGGTATAAGACAGATACACGATTTTCTCAAATACTAAGCATTTTAGAGCCATGGTCTCTATTGACGATCTATAGGAAGTCGTACATGGGCTTTTCAAAGAACCCATTATTGGGTTCTTTGAAATCCCCTAAAATCCAAGATGGCGGAGATCCGCCATCTTGAAAATCGACATGACGTCATTTTTTTCCGCCGAGGGTGGTCCGATTTGGATAAAATTTCGCAGACTGGTGCAGAATGACATGTCGACTGCGGTGATATGGCCTAACTAGAAACCAGAAGTAGAATTCCAATATGGCGGACGTTTGGGAGAATTCATTGACATGTCATTCCAGAGCTACGTGTCACGTTGCAAGGTAGGCCTACTGCCACTTGGTGAATTCACTGTCATGATCCACATGCCACAGTGCAGGCTGTAAGAATTTCATCCGCCATATTGAAAATCGTTTTTCGTCATATTTTATTTATTTTTGTTTTCTTAATGCAGTTTGGGCTTTGAGGAGTGGTGTTGGACTAGAATCCGGAGCGGGATTGTCCCAGCATCTACCAAAATTACACGAAAATTCATCTACAACTGTTTGACTAACAGACAGACACAAGCACAACGAGACAAAAGCGTAGCCATCTTGTCGGAAGTAACAATGCGGGTTAAATTATAGCTGCTACTGTGTTGTGTTGAATACTGCGCAGCGCCCAATGCGTACAGGCCTATGTTTATTTTTGGACGAAGTCGCTACGCAACTAGCACCAGTTTTGTTTCCTTGACCCAATGGCTGCGAAGCGTAAATGACACCAGTAGCTACAGCCGTTAAATCTTCTGCCACGGTGCCACCATGGACCAGTGGAGGCTAGGTAAACGTGAGACCACCTAACCTCTAAATCATGCCACCGGCCGCAGCGCCAACATCTATCTCACGTCAGTACTATCAGGTCAAGGATGTAAACGGCAGTGATCCATCTATGTAGGCCTAGGCGCAACTACAGACCGACGACGAGTTCTGCTGTTTGCTTTGCTACGGTCCAATGTGTATGCCTTCGCCAGTCTGGATTGGCCGAAGGATCCTAGTGTTTACTTACTACCTGTCAGTCCGTCCTTCGTCCGTTACAAAAATTATGAATACGATATGTGTATATGTGTCCGTCACACGCCGATATTCTGTCGAAAAGGCTAAACATATCCTCAACATTTTTTACCTTCAAGTAGCCACATCATTCTAGTTTCTCCATGCCAAACGGTATGTCAATATTCCGTTGGCGATTGCTCAACACTATGCTATTTAGCATTTTACTCCGGTTATCGTGGCTAAGAAATTCAGTTTTGTTAACCCTTTTTCATACCCCGTTATATTTAACTTGCACGATCCCCTAGAATCCCTTCGAATTTTTGCCCAAAATTTTAATACAAACTGCCCAGATTCCTGAGCTATTACGTGGTGCAAAAATATTGCCAAAAAGTCCTATACCCTCTGAGTATGCAGGGCGCATGCACGGACAGACAGACGACAGATGAACGGCCTATGCCATTTTCGCCTAAAAAGTGATCCGGAATCCATACGCAGATCCGGATCACCACCAAAAGTTAAATCACTTCTAGAGGGTCACCTCTTGCCCGTGCCTGCCAAGTTTGGTTCACGTCTGTTTCCGCGTTCGTCAGTTATCCTGTTTACAGTACAGACAGAACGATCGCAATACGTCCGCCTCGTTGGCGGAGGTTACAATGATAACGAAAAGTAAAATAATAACCAAAATGTAAACGCCTTCTAAAACGGAAAGTTTTCATGCAGTTGACTCTTGATTGATGCGGACAAACACTTATACACTGCGAGTAAAAATACAAGGCTTACAAGCCACTCTAGTCTAAGGCATAATTTTTGGCAAATGATGACTGCTTTTTACCACGCGATGCTGTGCATAAGCGCGGATTATGCCCTCGCAAGATGTCCGTCCGTCCGTCACACGCCGGTATTGTGTCTAAACGGGTAAACACCATCAAACCTTTTCACCAGCAGGCACCCACCCACACCATTCTAGTTTTTCTGTACCAAACGTTATGGCAATATTGCGATGGAAACCCCCTAACGGGGGCGTCGAATGCAGAGGATATATATATAAAAAAATCCCGATTTTCGGCCAACGTCTCTCGCTTTATCTCGGAAATGATACAAGATAGGGCAATAGTTACTATGAAACGCCAATAGGAATTGGTATGCGATCTATCGAATGCTATTTCCAATGACCTTGAGTGACTTTGAGTGACTTAGCGAAATATTCAGTGAAATGGAACATCGCGCGGCCACTCTTCGACAGCTGAGCTTCTTGCAAAAATTAGTTCACTATTGCACTCGACAATAAATTTGCATCAACATCACTATATTTCCCACCGCGGCGTGACTGCGCCTTAAGCGTGTCGCTATAGGCCCACTGCCTTGCGAAATACAAAAGATCAAAATTCGGGCTATTTATCATCACTTTATCATTTTATTTGTTAAAAATAACATAACACAGTAGCATCAGTTTACTTCTAATGTTCACAAAATCAAGAAATTAGAAGGTAGCACACGCTGAAAATGTCCTCCTTTGGCACAAAATGATGCACAGAATCGTTTGTGCGACTCACGATTTGCGACATCGATCACGCTTTGTCCAAGCCACACAAGGCGTCATGCATGCTGCTTCAGTTCAACGACGTCAATGACATGAACTTTCATCCGGTAGACCTGCTGTTGCATTTCTCCGTAAATTCTGTAGTCCACTGGATTAATATATGACCGCAGGTCTGGTGAAATGAAAGCGGGTTTCCCACGATCCAGAAATTTGATTGCTTCGCGTACTGACTGTGCAGTCCTGGAAGATAAAGAATTCGTTAGAGATCTCACGCGTGACAGGCAGTAGCAGCTGCTGAGTCAGCAGCATGAAACGTAGCATAACCGTTACGTACATAATTTAGTGTGTTCACAAAAACACCACCTTTTGTTTTCTTGCATAACTCCTAGAACAAGAAGCTCAGCTGTCGCACAGAGACCGCGCGCTTCGTGTCGTTGAATATTTTGCTAAGTCACTCAAGGTCACTCAAGGTCATTCAAAATGACACTGTTGAGTAGGGCGTGTGTAAGTCCCTATTAGTATTTAATTGAAACTATGTCTGTATGTCGTACCGTTTATTAAATATTCAGCGTCAAAAAATGGCGTGACCTAGAAACTGGGGGTAGGGGTCGTTCAAGGTCATTGAAAATGGCGCCGTTCGATAGATCATATACGACTTTCTATTGGTCGGCCATTGTAAGTATAGCTGTATGTTGTATGTACCATTTTCAAGTTATTTGACGTTGAATAATCGTGACCTTGTAAAGGTCACTGAAGGTCATTCAAACTGGTACCATTCGAAAGCTTGGATGCGGTTTCCTATTCCCCTTCCATAACTATGGCCGTATCTTTAACCGTTTATGAGATATTCAGCGTCAAAAAATTGCGTGGCCTTGAAAACTGGGTTAGCCGGCGGTGAAAAATACTTCGAGGATATGTATAACCGTTTAGACACAATATCGGCGTGTGACGGACGGACAGACAGACGGACGGACAGACATCTTGCCACAGCATAGTCCGCGCTATGCATACGCGTCGCGCGGTAAAAATTAACGAATATCAGCGAAAATTTCAGCCAGTATGTCTGACAAAAATGCTGATTCTCTAGACATTTAAAAAAATAATGTTGCTACTTCTTAAACGTTCTTCGCTATCAGCAGTGTAAAGTGGACGTCAGAAAAAGTGCTGTTTTCTACAATATTGGGATTTGCGATTGAAGATAAACGTTTCGCTAGATGTGAGTGAGTGAAAAGTACGGAGCAAAGCACTTCCGCAAGACGTATCCTGAGACAGGATGAAGTCTTAATGGAATTAAGACACTTTTAATAAAATTAGTATGAGATCTTTGTCGATATTCAACCACGCCGTCCATGTGGGTCGACACTGCAGGCTGCTGTCATTTTCTCCGGTCATTGTTTTTCGCTCATTAAAATTCAATACTCTGTCAAGAAATATGTCAGTCAAACATTTTGCTTCACATTTTTCATAAAAACATTTTAGAAGATGTTTATCTTCAACGGTAAATTGCAAAAGTTGCAAGAATACTGTTGCTGACGTCCTGTTAACAACGAATATTTAGTAAACAGACAAATTATTTCAGATTTATAGAATCAGCATTCTTTCCGCGAAAGTGCACAAATTAACCGATTTACCCACTCTATGCACTTGTCATCTCATCTTTTTAAATCTTACCACTCTCACCATCCATTGCTTCTTCACTCTACCACTCCAGGCTGAAACGTGACCTTACCATCCGCAAATCTTCCCCACCATTGTATCACAGTCTCCTGGAACCCTCAGAACTGCCTTTATGGATTATTCCAATGTATCTGGCATACCAGCTGCGACGGCAGGTCGTAAGTTGACATGTGTACAATTTAACAGGCACCATGTCGGCATGTTTTCATGTAAATAAATGGTGTGTGTAGACCTATGTGTTGTTACAACTTACAATACACGTAGGCCTTACTGTACGTTGTTTATACTTTCTCGTGTCATGCACCTTGAAGAGCTAAAGCCTTGCCACTATGACGTATAAACTTTACTCTGACGTAGCGGTGACCGTACTTGACCGCCAATATGACTATGGTGAATAGCACAGTAAATCGTCACCGTTTACGACCTAACGCCGAGGTCAACACGTCACGTCCGTCAGCCGCCGACGACTATTTGTGGCCGACCCGCACTAGACGAGCCAGCGACGGCCGTCCGTGCTGCAGTCGGTCGCTAGCCGGGCTCTACCGTCGGCATGATGCTCCATTCCTCTCCTGTTCGCAATGTATCTTCTTGATCCGTTGATCAGCCATGGTTTGGCGGTCGCCACGTTGAACGACGTCCTCCATTATTCCAGGTTGGTGTGTCGTATGATGCATTTAGAGTTTATAGATGTGAGTGGCATCGCAGCGCCAAGGGGCGGTGTGATTTACGACACGATACGGATTCATATGCATGCGCTCAAAAACTGACGGCTATCCAGCTTAGTCTTCCGCACGGAACCAGATAAAAAAATAAGTAGGGCTAAATGAATTGAAGCCCAACTGCGTCAGCAATACGACTATCCACCATACGGGGAGGGGGTTGAGATTATACATGCATACATACATACATACATGATAGACCATAATAGGGCCTACTGTAAAAGCAACATCGAAACAAGTACACAATGGTCTAAAGGAGCGCACAGGGCAAAGGCCACTCACGTGGGTACTGAATATTAAAAAAAACAATATAAAACACAAGAAACGCAAATACTATTTGCCTCTCAGGGCGTAAGCTAAATTAGTTTTAGACAACCTGTTTTTAAACAAGTATATATTCGCAGGTGTGACAACATCATTGGGCAAGTCATGATAAAGTCAACTCCACTGGTTGCCTGTTCACAATCATATTAAATTCAAAATTGCCATAATGACAAATAAAGCAATACATATATACCGGGTGGATAATATAAAAAGTTCCAAATTTTCTGCCTTAGAAAGGACACAATGTAGTAAGCCTAGACAAAATTGATAGAGCACTGTCTGCACTATACTTACTTGTCACACCAATGACGTCACTCAACACGTCACTGAGAAATACTGGATGAAGAAGACACACTCCTAAAATCATTTGATCAAAAAGTGACATTTCACCAGAGCGGGTGTACCATTCAAGATCCTGTTTCTCGAAAAAGCTGATGGTGAGCGTCGGAGTTTCTTGGAATAGAAAAACTAATATCTTTTTTCATTAATCCGCAGTAAACAAAAGGTGACCAGATCTGTTGGAGATTTCCTCACTGCCTGAATGTCATCGACATTATCCGGGCAATGACTTTGAATTCCTGCAAGACAGTGTTCCATCACACGGCGCAAAAGTGACGCTACAACAGAACACTGTAGACTTCATTGCTGCTGATGAATGGGCATCATATTCTCCAGATCTTAATCCTTTAGATTGCTGCATTTGGGATATCCTGCAGGATTTGGTGTTGAAGGCTGACGACTTCCGTTTGCAAATCTACATCTCAAAGAGGCAATCAAAAACAAGTGGATGGTCACCATTGAGACAGTTAGAAAATGAAATACACAATCGAAAAAAACGACTGGATGAGGTTAGAAAGCAGAATGGAGGCGCGATTCAGCACATTTTCCGCTAATCGCTGTGACTGGATATCGATTTCATGCAGTGAGACGTGATGAACTTCGTTATTTTGGACGATTCGGACACCCCAATACTCTTTTGCGTATTTTACTGTTAAAACAAAAGCGTATAATGTAATAATTTCTCATATTGTTCAGCTATGATCGCTCTTTAAAACCGTTCTTTCTTTTCGTTTGAATTCTATTGTTAAGCAGTACGATATCATTGCAAAGTTTGGGACGTTTTTATGATCTATCCGGTATATTCCGGTACCCCTATATCTCGCTAATCTGGTCTAGCACATTCCATGCAGAACTCTCCGGACTGCCTCTGAAAACCTTCTCTTTATTACTCGTTGTAACATCTCATTTGGTGCTCGAGGTTTTCGCACGGCAGCTGCAGCTCCTACCATCTGTTTAAAACTGTAAGTAATGAAATTAATCGTGAATGTGCCTATTTCAAATTTGCACTGCCAAGCGAACTATTAGATAATCGGATTATCGGAGGGTTAAATTCCAAAACAATTTTATGCTATGTACTGGTATACTGCATTATTTTGGCATCAAGATATAACATGATAAGTTAAGTTCAGTTTGTTTTACTCTTTTTATGTTGTTTGTTTTCTTGCTACCGCTTATGCTGGTGAATAAAGATTATCATAGTCTCCCCTTTAACGTCCGTTCTTGTAAAACTCTCACAACATATTCCGCCGACACCTGAAATGTCATCTTTTCCACTCAGCTTTTGCCTCTGCCTAGCGACCCATCTCAGCGCCTCTGATTTGTTCACGACCATACGATAGGATACGATACGATATGCAAGCATTTAACGTGTGATTAAAAACTGACGGACAGCTAGCTTAGTCTACCACACGGGATCAGAAACTAAAAAGAAATAATGATAAGAAAATAAAACAAACCGATGAGCATAATAAGTCTGAAAAGCAGTCTAAGTCCGAGAAGGCTGTCCAGGGTAAGATACCAGAAGTCTATGGTGGGAAAAACTTGTGAAAAAGATAAGTTTTGAGCCGAGAGTGAAAAAGAGAAAGAGTTAAGGAGGGTAGAAATGATGATGTACATGAACTGCCATGAGTGAAGTGCGGTGAATATGAAGGAGACTGGTTGCCGAAATGAGACAGGAAGTTGATTCCAGAGGGCCTCGGGTATTTTGCGGACTTGCGGACCTGCGGACCTGCGGACCAACCAATGGGTATTTTGCGGACCGAAAAATGCGGACCTTGTTTGCGGACTGGTGGGTAAAATGCGGACCTGCGGACCCCTAAAATTGCAGTTATTTTGTTGAACCAGTCTAATCCAGCAGTTTTATGAGAGTATCAAATACTGTACGTTCATGAAATGAATGGCTAATACAAATGAATGGCTAATACAAATGGATTACCGCTTTTTGTGCATGTTGCCCTATATGCTTAACCCAGGCGCGGTTCTTCTTGTTAAAGACATTTTTAATGCACGTTGCTTACTTTGCAAACTCGATGGCTGAACCCACATTAAAAGTATGTTATAAGC
>Ga0209149_1002638_pt1 | contig 10210 bp, 7 predicted proteins | sample WorMetTyACAVOLI2_FD_187423 | JGI IMG/M metagenome (GOLD analysis project Ga0209149, IMG submission 187423) | Marine gutless worms symbiont microbial communities from Max Planck institute for Marine Microbiology, Germany - Olavius algarvensis... ... | reverse complement strand
CTCCTCCGTTGTTGGAGGTCAATAAATCGTTATGTCTCGGAAACGATAGAAGATAAGCACAATGGAAGACTAATAAGATTAATCAAGACTGATCGCGTACACCAGTATTATGTGCACAGAAGATCGCGATCCTTCGCAGCTGTGCCGGTTTGACGTTCAACGTCGTGACCTGCACCCCGGACACCGAGCGGGCCGCGGGTTTGACGAGTCGACACGAGCGCGGTTCAATCACGACGTCTCGGTGAGTGAGCTCTGCTGCACTCCATTGAAAATAAAAATCAATGTTAGGTATATGCTATGTAGCCCCGTCACGCCGTGTCACCTGGCGGAGAGGGACCGTACGAAGCCTACCTGACATCGACCTCTGTATGACAGGCCTATACATACGCAGATGCTGAGTCAGAATCGCTGCAACAGGTGGGTGTAGCGCGTGCGCGGGACGACTTGGGTAAGATGAACATCGTGCGGCAAATACAGCAGCTTGTCGCACCGAAACCGGCTCAACTCAGCGACTTCCAGAAGCGCAAGTTATTGCACGAGTTCAATACATTCTACGGTATGTTCTATGTGAACTGGCTTTTCTGTCTAATATCCTGGAGCTGAGAACGAGACGTCAGTGATGGTGACGAGTGCAGATGGGAGGGTCGCCCCCGGCTGATTAGAGGTCTGCAGGAATGTCGTAAGCTCAGATGATAGACAAGTAAGACTAAGTACGCCTACGTGATCAATAGAATATTGCCACTACCGCTGATGTTACCATTCAATCATTTCAGCTATTGCAAACAAGAAGGGCCCGTGTGGGTCTGGCAGGCACTGTTGTTATAAAATAGGCACAGTCCGCTTCCTGGCTGGATGGTGTAAAAGGCGTTCCTGAACCAGGGTTAGTTTGGTTTCGTTAGGTTTAGTTGTTTAGTTTTTTGTGTTATGTATTATTTCAGTTAGCCTAGTTTGTCTGGACTACTTTGCCAAGTAACTGGCTAGCCAGGCCATATCCAATGATGCATATATTATATATGTCGAGGAGCACATCTCCACAAAGACCAGGAATTGCACTGGCTCGACGTCCCAGAACGTATCCACTACAAACTGGGAGTCACAGTCAGTGAACTATAAATTTATCGTTCATTGGTCACAGTGCATCCCCGTCTTCAGTACAAGGCTCCCGAGTACCTGGTCGACTGCTGTACAGACATTCACGGCCGACGTCATTTACGGTCAGCCACTCGACATCACCTGACCATACCACGTTACCGGCTCAGTACTTTCGGTCGTCGGGGCTTCTCTGTCGCTGGTCCGACAGACGGGCTGTGTACTGCGTACAATTAAATTCTGTTCTGTTGTCTTCGCCGTAAGTTGAGGCTTTTTGTCATAAACATTTTGTCGTCCGTCTCCTGCGAACAACAAACGACGCCGCTTTACCAGCGATGAGTGTCACCAACTTGCCACGGTCTGGCACAGCTGTGTGTATAACATTTGGCGGTCGCACGGTTGACAACACGTGACGAAGCCAGATATTGGTCAAGAATCGCGATTTTTGCTTACCCGACCTGCATTCGACGCCCCCGTTAGGTGGTCCCCGTCGGAATATTACCATAAGGTTTGGTACGGAGCAACTAGAATGATGTGGCTACTTGACGGTGAAAAGTTTGATGACGTGTTTAGCCGTTTCGACAGAATGACGGCGTGTGACAGACGGACAGACGGACATCTTGCAACGGCATAGTCCGCGCTGTGCGTAAAATTGTTTTTCTAATGCAGTTTGGGCTTCAGCGAGCGGCGGCTTTCGTATCGTCTCCGATACACTTGTATCGTTATTTGCTTATGCCTCCTTTATGTCACTGTCAGCATGATTAGTTAGTATAAAAGTAGGACCTACACAGCCGATTTCATTGAAACTTGGTGTTTTGATTGGGCCAACCATACCAATGGGAAGAAACGATTAACAGTGGTTATCCTCCATTCCCGGATACGGATTCCGGATCACTTTTCCACTTCCCTCAGCATTGCAGAATAGGGCATTTTAGGAAATTTATTAGCATTTATCATAAAGTCACCGGCTGCTTTTCACAAAACTCGGCGAAATGATGCCGACAAGGGAATGAATCCACTACATTTGGGAGCGATTCAGCGGATTCCCGGATCCGAAGAAATCCGGAAATCCGGATTCGAATCCCGGATCACTTGATTGATGTAACCAAAGATCTTGAACTTTGGTTGCCTCAACCAAAAGTGCACTTGGCATTGGCGGAGTTATGCATCGTCAGAGTGCTCTCTACTATCAACATGTTACGGGTTTATCTAAGATATCTTGTTGGCAATCGAGGACGTCTATCTTCCTGCCACAATTGAACATGTGGTTGTACAGATGTCAACAAAGATGGCAAATTACAATGGAGCGACTTTGAACTGGCCAGAGATGTGAGTTTGCTTTCACTACCTTGCTTTTAGTAGCCTATATTCGAAAATTGCTAGTGAGGATACGAGTGTTGAGGTTGGATAGCTAGTCAGTGGCGTAGCCAGGACTCGAAGGTTTGGGAAATAATGATGGGGGGTCTGGCAAACGGAAGTATCTCAACGGAATCCAGAGCAACTAGTATGGGATTGTGGGCGAGGCCCCCGAAAGATAACCCTAATTCTGGCCATGTGCGTAACGTATACACGGTCTGCACACGGCCGGACGTTAACGGTGAACATAGACGTTGTACATTTCAATGTTGTTTTCTGGACTGGATTCTGTCCATTTACATCTTCTAGGCAATACGTTTTGTTATAAAATGTGTCATTCAGCAAATCGGAAATAATATTTTGTAGCAATTTTGTTCATCTTGTGAGTGGAGTTTTTCGATTACTCCAACAAGGTTTGCATCAGGCCATGTTCTTATAATGTCGTCGCGGATCTTGGAACAGTTTGTTGTGTTCTCAATTTATAGTTTTCAATGACCTTGAACGACTACCTAACCCTCATTCCAAGGTCAATATTCGACGTATTTGTCGTTTGTCGTAAGCTTTCATTTGAGTATCTTTATAGCGTTCTAATCGTTGTAATAAAAATTATCTCACCACGTGGTTTGGAGGTCATTCCATAAAACTGCCATAGATATCAACAAGAAACTGATCTGTAAGTAAGTAACAGTATTTATAAGACGCAATAATAAAAAGTCACGATGCGCCGAAACTGTCGCGATTCGCCGATGAGATAGGCGAACGTTACAGGTAAATTGGGTATAGGGTGATGTGGTTCAGGTGGCAACGTTCGCCGATTTCATCTAGCCTACTGACTAGTTTCTTGTTTTAAAAGAAGACCGGGTCCCTGGCCTATACCAGGGACCTGCCTCCCGAAAACAAATCTGCGATTTGGCCATAACTCACGAGCGTCACAGGCATACAGACGGTGAGACGAACGGAATTATATAATACACTGTGTTCAGAAAAAGCAGTCACTTTTGTTTTCTTGCATAACTCTTAGAAAAAGTAACCAATTTGAATGAAAATTTCAGACAAAATAGCTAATAAAATGCTAATTCGAACGGCATGAAAATAATTAGTATTATTCTTAAATGTTCTTTGCTAGCAGCGATGGAAATCGGACGTCAGTAAAAGTGTCGTTACAGCAATCAGATTTACTGTTGGAGATAAATATTTATTAAATGCTCGTGAATAAATAAAAACAAGTATGAAGCAAACCACTTTCTGAAGATGTTTTCTGACAGAAGATAAGAGTTTTAATGGGTTAAAACATTTAATGGAGAAGTGACAGCAGTGGGATCACTGATTCGTGTTTGGTTTGTGGTCGACCACACAATGCCCACCCCACTACACAGCATAGTTAAAGATCTCGCACTGATATTTTGATCAGTGTCTTTACCCCATCAAGACTTCATCTTCTGTCAAAAACATCTTTAGCGAGCGTTTTGCTACGTAAATTTTTCACTCACTCACATCCATTTAATGAGATGTTTACCGTCAGTGGTATATCTCATAGCTGTAACGACACTTTTACCGACATCCGGTTTACATCGCTGCTAACAAAGAATATTTGAAAATACACATTATTTTTATGCTGTTAGAATCAGCATTTCATTATCTATTTTCTGTGAAATTTTCATTCAAATTGGTTACTTTTTCTGAGGGTTATGCAAGAAAACAAAGTGGCTGGTTTTTTAATCAGCCGAGCGTTATTATCGAACGTCTACTCGTTACGCTCGGCTAATTCGCTTAAAGTTCGTTAGCTAAAAGCGCCAAACTGTGAGCAGGCATACAACAAACCTTGCTGTCTACGCCACAGTCTTCTTTATTTAGAATCGCCGAACTACGCTACTGCGTCACAACTGTGTTCATTCAGCCGTGGCATGTAGACACGCTAATGTTGTGATGTGCGTGCTGTGTATGCAGTATATTTGTAAGAAGAGTGGCTGGGCGGAGAACGGTCGGCAGTGGACGCACTGTCGCGAACTGTTCGTCGAGCTGTGGGATAATTTACAAGACACAGCAGACAGCGACGAGGACGGACAGATCACCGTCGACGAGTGGGTCAGTACAGTCGCTTCGTCGTTGTCAACTCAGCATCAGCCGTTGTTCTGTTGGCTGAATGCTTGTTGCTATTCTTTGTGTACAGCTTGATCCACAGCTGACTTGAAGTGACTTTACTGTGACGTCACGATACAGTCTCTCTCACTGTCTTCCTCTTCTCTTCTCTTCCGTCAGCCATTGCGTGACGATGACGTCGTCACAAGATGTCTCCATCTACGGTCTCTGGTTGAATCCACAGCTTTTCTGGCGTTTTCATTTTTTACTGCGCGACGCGTATGCATAGCGCGGACTGTGCCGTGGCAAGATGTCTATCTGTCACACCCTTGTATTCTGTCTAAACGGTTATATGTATCCTTGAAGTTTTTTTCACCGTCGGGTAGCTCCACCGCTCTAGTTTATCATACCAAACGGGATGGCAATATTCCGACGGGAACCCCATAACGGGGGTGTAGAATGCTTGGGGTTATGAAAAAAATAACGATTTTCGACCAATATGTCGCTTTATCTCGGAAATGATGCAAGACAGAGCCATAGTTACTATGGAAGGCGAATAGGAAAGCGCACCCAAGCTTTCGAATGATACCAGCTTGAATGATCTTGAGTGACTTCTAACCCCGAGTTCAAGGTCACGATATTAATCAACGTCAAATAACACAAAAACGGTACAAGATAGATCTACATTTACAATAGCGAACCATGCCATATAATGCCATATATGGTCTATCGAACGGCACCAGTTTCAATGACCTTCAACAACCTCTAACCCAGTTTTCAAGGTCACGCTATGCTTTGACGCTGAATATCTCACAAACGGTTAAAGATACGGCCAATGTTACCATGGAAGGCGAATAGGAACCGCACCCAAGCTTTTGAATGGTACCAGTTTGAATGACCTTGAATGACCTCTAACCCATATTTCAAGGTTACGATATTATTCAACGTGAATTAACTCGAAAACGGTACAACATATACCTATACTTACAATGGCCGAACAATAAGAAGTCGTATATAGTATGTTGAACTTCGTCATTTTCAATGACCTTGAAAAACCCCTACCCCCGATTTCAAGGTCACGCCATTCTTTAACGATGAATATCTCAGAATACAGGCATAATTTCAATGGAATACTAATAGGGACTGCAACACGCACTACTCAACAGTGTCATTTCGAATGACCTTGAGTGACCTTAAGTGACTTAGCAAAATATTCAATGACATGAAGCGTCGAGCGGTCTCTCTGCGACAGCTGAGCTTCTTGTTTAAATCTTCTTTAACGCCATCGATCCATCTCTTCGGTTGTTTCTCTCTCCCATCGTCGATTTACAATACAACGCAGTGCTCTGTGTGGTGATCTGTTGCCATCCTTTCGTGAGAAATTGCCAAACCATTTGAGTCTTCTTTTTCTTTATTCTATCTGTCAAAGTTTCTTTCAGTTGTTGTGTTTCTCGTATGTTTGTATTCCTGATCTTGTCTCTTCTGTTTACTCTGTCAGCCGATCCAACTCATCACTAATTCGGTTTTGTATTTGGTATCACTAATAACATGGATAACCCTTATGCTCAGTTCCGAATAGAAAATTTTCTAATAGTTGAAATTCCAAGTTTCTAAAAATGTTTTAAATAAATTTTAATTATTAAACTTTATGTCGGAGAAATTTACTAAAATACTAAAATGTAGCCAGTCTAAACAGGTATGTGAAAGCACGATGCTACTGCATATAAAGTCAGTAGACATAACTTGATGTAGTGTAGTGTAAAATATCATTTATATCGTTAAACAAGAGTAGCGTGCGCTGTAGCAATGTCGCTGTCTTACTGTTCTATTTTCAAGTTGTCGGCCATGTCAGTTTCAGTTGTGGACCAAAGTGTTGAGGTCGAAACAAGAACATGACAAGAAAGCCAAAGGCAAACGGCAGACTGACGTCAGCAAGCGTGACGTCACGACTGACAACACTACTGAGGAGCAGTCTGCATCAGCAACGTCAACTAGTTACATGCCGCCGTGGTTCGACCATTATGTCATGTACAAGTTCAATCTCCTTGACAGAGCAGGTCAAATCAGTCAACCGTGTCGCTGTGTTGGGAAAATATTGATAGATTAGTAGATCATAGACCTGCGTACCAGAATGTTTACCGCCGGTTCGGCTACTACCGAGGGGGACTGTTTTGGGGAGCGTCGTGGGTGAGTCTCGGGGTCTGTCCCAAAAAAATGATCCGATTTTCTCTAAGTAAAGACCAATTTTTATCGCGCGTCAGCATACTGACGCGCGATATTGATATAGCAAATCTGTCTGTCTGTCCGTCCGTCCGTCCGTCTGTCTGTCTGTCCGTCCGTCCGTAACGTTCCGGTATCAGATGAAAACGGCTTAACATATCGTCATAGTTTTTTTCACCATACGGTAGCCTAATCAGTCTAGTTTTACCATCATCAAACATTTTCACAAAATTCCGACGGGTCACCCCCTGCGTGGGTGCTAAACACGGGTGGGGTATAAAAATTTTGCGATTTTCATCCATATATAAGTCGCTATATCTCGCAAACGATACAAAATATCGCCATAGTTACTATGGAAGGCGAATAGAAAACCACACTCAAGCTTTCGAATGGCACCAATTTCAATGACCTTGAATGACCTCTAACCCCGATTTCAAGGTCACGACATTATTCAACGTCAAATAACTCGAAAATGGTACAAGATAGAGCTATATTTACAATGGCGGACCAATAGAAAGTCGCATATGGTCTATCAAACGGCGCCATTTTCAATTACCTTGAACGACCCCTAACCTTGTTTTCAAAATCACGCCATTTTTTGTTTACAGCAAAGTACCAGCTGAAGCGCTTACCATTGCAATGCTTTAGGCCTACTACGCGTCAGTCCACAGTTTATGTTGCCTTGTGAACAGACAAGTTAAATCTTTTAAACACTTATGGAACCGCCCTGCTATTAGCGAAACAAATGTAGGTACGAAGTTCAAATTTGGCATGCTACTTGGTGCTTATACGTTTTTTATCAAGTCTTCTTTTGAAACAGTTTAACGTGTTAGCTGACACAACATAACTGGATACAGAATTTCTCTCATGTACTGACATGCTCTATTGGTGAAATGAACTTTACACAGGTCATATTCACGGTTACGGGTAGGGTTAGCTGATCTACCGCTATCATTATCGTAACGAGAGCTCCGTCAGCAATAGATGAGCTTCTTGTTGTATATGCAGCTGTGTTTGATTGTAGGTGACGGCGTCATCGACGAAGAAGAGTTTGAATTCACATTGAATGACGGTTTCGACGTGTCGCCAAAAGACTGTCAAGTCGCATATCGAATGATGACACAGGTTTGTTGTGCACGGTCGCTAATGTTGTATCACTTATCGTTAGGTACACGTAGCCTATAAGCAACGAACGACACTCTTTGGTATATCCATCGACGTCGGCAAGTTGTAGGACGTGATGACATCTGCTGCATGGCAGCTTGCCGTAGAACACGCTGTAAAATATCAGTTTTGTTGAGCTAAGCAATGCAAAGCGCGACTTTGTTATCAGCAATCAGCAAAGCATGAATCAGCAAAGCGGTTGCAGGCACTGGTGCCTCTATAACTGTATCTTTAATAACGACTTTAAAAAGAACTTTCTAATAAAATTTCTAATTTATACTCTGATCTATCTCTAGTTCCAGTCATTTCAACAGTCCAGTCAAACATAACAAACATAACTGTTTACCCCCAAATTTGTCTAATCTTGTTTCAAATAGTTTCTTCGAGAATTGATATCTACTATACATAACCCAGTAAACTGTTCCACACGTTAACTACTCATTATGGCAAAAATGTTTGTCACTCTGTCCGTCTATCCATCAAACGCCAATACTGACAGCTTCTTTGTCCGAAGCTGCTGTTGCAGCGTGGCACAGATAACAAATTCTCAGTTTCTGGTTAATTGAGCGGAGAAACCTCCGAACCGCTGAGGCTGATGAGGTGTTAATACCGAAGAGAGATAAGTGCGCTGACCAACAGCAACTGACTGGTACGCGAGTGTTGCAGTGTGGAATTTACTTCGCTTGATGACTGGAAGTCAGTGGATAAGTGATAAAAGGGATGTAGCTGAATTGGAATAGGCCGTAGTCTTGAAGTACCACTCTGGTACTTCAAGGCAGTTTTGGACGCATTGATTGGAAACGGTGTCGCGGCTGGTCCAGGCCTCGTGAGAACGCATGTGACCTCTGTGTATTCCAGTGTTAAGCTATGATGGGTGCCCCCTCTAAAGCAAGCTTTTCCCTACGCTCTTTGAATATAGCCATCCTGCTGATGACTGGGGCGCGCTTTTCTCATAGTTTGGAGCTTTCGAGGGTATGGGAACTGGAGTTCCTGGAGTGGCTAATAGTTGGGGAACCTGGAGCTTATGACAAACTCGCACGTAGTTTGAATAAAAATGAGTGTCCAACCCCCGCCCCCGACTAACCATTGGCTGCAGGCATGTCTAAGTCGAACTACGATACGTTAAATATAACGTGCAGTCAAAAAGTTACGGGTAGCAAGCTTAGTCTGCTACATGGAATCAAACAGAAAATTTAACGAAAAAAATTAACTAAAAATAAACAGAAAAACATGACACGTCCGGTCCGTCCAGTCCAGCTGTATAATAATCCAGTTTTGATCTAGTATTGTTTGTATCTTATTAATTGTTATATTCCTGGGTGTTGCTTGCACTTATGACAGCTAAAACAACTGCACTGTTTTGTATATAGGATGGCGAAAGAGTACTTGACTCAACCTACTTTCATGAATTGGCACTGGAGTTTTATCTGTCGGACAATGCGAGCGACCTGGGTAACTTCATCAACGGAAAACTCAAATACGATTAAACAAAGCAACCATGCCGAACGGCTCAATTTTAGGCATGGACATGTGTATGCGCTTGCCATCAGACTACAGTGTGTCCACAAAAACAAAAGCCAACTACTTTTAGTATAGTGTCATCAAACAGCAACCAAACGGTCTAATTTCTGGCACAGCAGTTTAAGAGACAACTGCGAGTGCGAGTCTGCCTATGATTTTGTCTTCTACCTCACGGTCCTGATCTGCGTTGTGCCCATACCTGGTAAAACGTTTCAGACAAGTTACATTTTGGCGATAAACAAGACAGTCAAACAGTAAAACCCCAAATTCAAAAATTATCAGCATTAACTTAACACACTGAACCACGAAAACACCACAAAATGGGCTCAAAATATCCACCGTGAGACAAGCTGAGATGACGACGCCACTGACTGATGGCTGCAACAACAATCGAATGGTCCAGCTTTCTCTATTGTACTAACAGTCTCTTGACTCTGTTTCAGTTCTTCAAGACGTCATTAAAATAAAACGTCTCAGTTAATGGTATTATAGCATGCGCCTCTGATTCGTTGCGACATATGGCGCTATAGACATGTGTTTTGATTGATTGATAGGCTTTGTTGGAAACGTAATGGTAGTTGTACCCTGACTAGACTCAGGAATAAGTCCTCCAAATTTTACAAAATTTTATCAGTCCTAAATAATATTATGCTAAAAATTATGTGGCTATGTTTTTTGGTGCATACATTGTAGTATAGTTTCTGTAGGGTCAGAGTTCAAGGACAGCCTTCTTCGCTCCACTCTCTGCATGGCAAATGGACCACGGTATACGTCCGAGGCT
>Ga0209149_1002637_pt1 | contig 10211 bp, 6 predicted proteins | sample WorMetTyACAVOLI2_FD_187423 | JGI IMG/M metagenome (GOLD analysis project Ga0209149, IMG submission 187423) | Marine gutless worms symbiont microbial communities from Max Planck institute for Marine Microbiology, Germany - Olavius algarvensis... ... | reverse complement strand
AACTGTCGGAGACCGTTCATTTGGCTCTGTTGGGCCAAAGCTCTGGAACAGTCTCCCTGATGACATTACATCGGCTTCATCGCTGCCAGTTTTCAGAAAGAAACTGAAAACTCACTTATTTCAGCAGTCTTATCCGGACATTATTTTGTAGTTTGCTATGGTTTTTTGTCGCCATCGTGGTCCTTGAAGTTATTCGTTACTTAGGCCACGTTAAAAAATGTAATGTAATGTAATGTAAACGTCCAGTAAGTGGGCGAAACGTCCATAAACCGTCTGCCATATCAGTCAACTACAAACGTGATAATATATCATTATAAATACCTAACCATCATATTAATGTATCAGGCTTATTTAGTTCTATTTCGTTATTGAAATTTTTGTTGACTATGTAAGTCAATTTTGCCCACTCTGTTTACCGTTATTGCCATTGTTTTCAATTTTTCCTATAAGTATGCACGTTGGCTCTCTGCTTCGTGTTAAGACTTCTATGCTTCTGCTTAGTGCCGTTGGCGCCACCATGCGATTGATTTTTTTGTACTGTTTATATTTGGCTAAATTTGTTAATTTAATGCAGTTTCATTCTCTTGTGTGTGAGTATGTATGCGTGTGTGCGTGACTACAATACTTATTAAGTTACGTTTAGTGAAATGAGGTTATGCTCAGCAACCCCGTGCAAAAATGAGTATGGCTGGAGTATTTACTGCTTTTTTGAGGCATAGCCAAATGGTACGTGTATGCTCAGCTTTTGGACCCGGATGTCTGCCTTGCTAAATTCTGTGTACACCCATGATAAATTGTAAAGAATTATCGATGCAAACATATTTGTTTGTATGCAATAGGTACCAAAGAAGAAAAAAGGTGTACAAACTTCTAAAACGAGTATGGCTGCAATTTTGGAGCGGATTGAGAAACGACGAATGGAGTCCAATACAGGTTTTTCTTTATATGTGTAACTGTTGAGTAACATTAATATTGAGGAGAGACTAGGAATGTTAATTCCCAGGATCCACTCAAGCAATGTGGGGTTAACAATAAGACAAAATGGTTACATTGTGTTAACTATGTTAAAATTTTGTGTTTTTTTATATAGTTTTTTTCACAAAGCAGTGAAAAAGTAGTATCCCTCCTTGCCTGTGATGTTGGTGTGGAGTAGACCCCTGCACGGGCCCAAAAATTACGACCCGGCCCGTCAGCTTACCAGGCCCGGCCCGTTTACTATGAAAAATCTCGACACCCGGCCCGGGCCCAGTACTTATTGGGCCCAGTCCAGCCCGTTTACCGTTAAAAAAATTTTAGTTCATGATTAGTTTACAATATGTTGTTTTGTTTTGTTATTTGTTTTCTGTTCTTATACATTGATCGATTGTAAGCAATAAGCATAAGCAACAAGCAGCCATTGGCAATGAAATTTTCAAGTTGTAATAAGCTCAAAAACCGCATGTTCATATGACTTGTAACGGTTTGGACCCATGCATTGGAATGAACAAACAAAATCTTTTCAACGGTGTCACTGTCCAGTGCTGACCTTCTGTCCGACACCGTGGCACCAGCTTCGCTGAACGACCATTCACTGTCAGCGCTGAAGGTCGGAATTGCCAAATTCTCTTAGCTACTGATGCCAAACACTGAAAAGAAAACGAGTGGCCACGCCACGCCACCAGTGGAGAATATCCTCGCTTGTCTGTCTAGACTGATTTCCTTCCATGCACTCATTAGTAACAATAGTCAACAATGCCGCCCTCCCCCTCACCAGGGTCAGATGCAGGACCTAGCCGGCTGGCCTACAGTCACGTGCAGTGTGTACTATTATAATGGTGCACGATGGTACGGGTAGTTCCTACGGCTCATTCATATGTATCAGACTTGCTTGCTTTAGCTCTCTATTTGCCAAGTGCCACTGTAGCTTTGGTCTTGGTGCTATATATAAAAAATTGGTTATATCTTTTTTTCTTTACCTGTTAGTGTGCTTGCCTGGTGGGATTGGCCCTTGCCCCAGTTGACTAATCATTGTTGTTCAGTGCTATGACACTGTTAGCTGTTAGAGGTGCACCGAAGCTCCGTTAACGATAAACATTGGCCGAATGTTTGACTGAAGGCTTGGCTGCATTGTTTTATTCATCGGTTGATTTCACCGATGCATCAGACTGTCGTTAAATTCATCGGTTCATCCATCAATTCAACCGGAGTTGAATACCGATGCAACTATCTGTTGCCAATAGCAACGATATATTCGGTCAAACAACAGTTATCGGAGCAGCAGTCGTACGATATGCCGATGTACAACAACTAAATAAGTATTAAATTTTTAAGAGTGACAAAATTACGTTGTTGAAAATTAAAATTAATCAAGAAAATTGTCAACAGAAGAACACGCCGCTCATATTAAAACAAATCTCGCGTTGTATCATTCACCAAAGTGTTGTTATATTCCATTCATCGGTTAAAAGTTAAATGCGTCAATGCGATGCATCGGTGAAATCAGCCGATGAATAAAACAATGCAAAGGCTTCAGCTCGGTTCGGCTTAGCCACAGTTCAACATTCGGCCTAACTTCGGTAATTATTCGGTTTAGGTTTCGCGTTTGCAGTTTGCACTCAGGTCTGTGCTCACTGCTCAACTGCTCACTGGAGTCACTGCTCAGTAACGCACCGTGTTGCATTGTGTTGCAGTCACCATTCACCAATTACCACCACTACCAAAAGCCACTGAGTTACCAGTTTTATAACTTACTGGCAAAATAAACAGTACAAGATAGAGAGCTATAGTTACAGTGGCGGACTAACAGAAAGTCATACGACTCGTGCTGCCACATGCAGGACACTCTGTAACGGTGCCAGAGTCGAACATTGCTGCTATATAAAAGCATGAGTCGCTGCAATGCTGAATAACTTAATGCGCCACAGCTTTTTATATACATTATACAATTGGAACGTTGTATTTTGGTGAAATTGGAGTGTGTTAAGTGTGTTGTCAAAAAATTGTTATAGCACAGAAATATTCGGCCGAACTTCGGTACTCGTTCGGCCCCGTCGGCCAAAACTTTGGCTTCGGCTGAACATTATAAAGGCATGTTCGGTGCACCTGTATTTGGTGTGTCATCCACGAATTGACCAGTATAATGTGTCAACTGGGACGTTAATTCTTACTACACTGGATGACTTTCTGTTTCCGTAACTAAGGTTTTATACCAAAACTTAATCTGGATGCTAAATTTTGTTTTAACTTCAATGTTTAATACCAAAGGTACTTCTTAACTTTGGTTTTAGTGAAAGTTACTTCAAAATTACTAGTTATAGTAAAAGTTGGATCAAGAAAAACTATAAAAAGCACAATTATTGATGAGACAGTTTGCATTACAATAAGATCAGTGGCACTGCAGGTGGATCGGGTAATGACAGCCATCATCAGTATTCCGGATTTCCAGTACTTGTACTTGTACTTGGAGATGATGAGATGTAGACACCCATATCTTTCCAATGCTTGTCCAGACGGTTTTTGAACATATTAACTGATGTTGCTTCGACGACGTCTTGAGGTAGTCTGTTCCAAGAATTGATGACTCTCGAACTGAACAAGCACTGTCTAACAGTTGTGCAACATCTTTGCGTGTATAATTTCAGAGAGTGACCTCGTAGTCCACTTGTAGTTTCTGACAGTACGAAGAATTTGCCTGGAATCGATACGTTCTCTTCCTGTTAAAATATTGAATGTTTCGATGAGGTCACCACGTAGTCGTCGCCTTTCCAATGAATAAATACCAAGCCGTTTCAATCTTGTTTCATATGTAAATTTCTTGAGTCCCTTCACCATCCGTGTTGCCAGTCTCTGGACTCTTTCTAAACATGCCTTATCCTTTTGTAAATGCGGTGACCAGGCTTGGACACAATACTCTAGATGCGGTCTCACATGAGTGTTGTACACAATCCCAAAATCTTCTCTGTCAATCTCCTTAAACTGTCGCTTTGCCATTCCCAACAAAGCTTGGGCTTTTCTTGCGGACTGTATGCACTGTTCTGATGGCTTTAAATCTCTGGTGACCCAAACTCCCAGGACCCAGATCCTTCTCGACCGATGTAGATTCTGACTGTATCATCTTATTACCATCTTTCATAGTGTAAACTGTGGGTAAGGTCTTGGCAGTTTAATCCGAGTGAAAGAATATTGAATATCCGCCACTAAGAATTGACAAAAGTTGTCGCCATGAGTTACAGTTTGGTGTACTACTTTTTTGGGACACAGTGTATACTGTAACAACATGTACGAGTGATGGATATCGGCCAGTTTACTGCCGCATCCAGCAGTGAAAGAGTTTTATCAAAGGTTCTGAATGAATACTGAGTGCCATGTCTTTTATGGTTCACGGTATAGTGACTGAATGGATGTATTTTGTAGATGTGGCACAATCAGAGAAATCTTGCAACACATGTGTGGACTTAAGACGCGAAAACGAGAAATTAAGACAAGAAAATGAGAACTTAAAGGCTGCTATAGCAGCTATGAATAGTAAGAATGCATACTGTGAAAATTTATATTCTCTAACAAATGTATATGTGTAGAAAGTGCTGATTGTGTGATGGTGATATTGTAATTGCCATTTTCTTCAGATATGTGACTATTTTCTTTGATGGGTAGAACAACTTTCAAGCTCTCTCACATTTTAACTGATACCCTAAATGACATATTTTAACTTTCTATCTGAAATTAGTATCTTTAACAAATTTTTACTTTTCGCTGACAGTGCTGTTAAACAGCAACCAACCAACCAACCATCGATCTTGTAGTAATTGGGGATAATTTTGACGATTACTGATCAAAGAATTAACGATCAATAGTTAACTAAATTGCAATCAATAAGACATCCTTATTGTAATACACGTTTAAAGAGTGTTGTATCGTTGTAGATTATATGTGATTCACAATTTCACGCTTATTGTTCGGTTTAGCACAGCTTCTGACATATACAAACATCATTTTCGGGAAACAGCAGGCATTAAGGTCCATCTCAATACACACATTGGTGGAAAATAAATCATTAATATTTGTCTTCTTCTTCATCTCGTATGCGTGTCATGAACCGTAACTGGTCAGCCATGAAACTGCGTCCTCATCCGCAGAGTGTAGCCGAGATAAGCCGCCATTCAGTTTTGTCAGGGGACAGGATTCGACAATGTGAGACATCGTCTGGGTCTCGCCACAAGGACACAGATCTGAGATAGGTCACTTACAGGCCCTTGATGATTTCACATGGAATGACCCAAGTGTTATTTACCAAAAAATGCTCTTTTACTGTTAACGTCTTTTTACCAGCAATTAGATAGGCAACTCTGCTGAAACTCTAGTTCTTAACTTTGGTTTAAAACCGAACTCACTTTTATGTTTTCGCTTACGTTTAGACTACGATGGCGGCAAATGTAAATATTTACGTTGCATAGCGCTAATGCGCTTACTAATCGCCGGAGATGTGCAGCAATTTTTTTACGTGTTTCGTGTCTAAGCAAAGAAGGTAAAGTGATGACTTGTTGATGCGGCTCACCGCTCAATAAACCCACGAACTCGCACTGCAGTATATGCAATGGCGGCGTCAGACTGTATTATTGCCATGGTAACAAAAACTGGGTTTTAAACCGAAGTTAATCTCAGCATTGGTTTAAGACCGAATTCAGCATTAATATTAAGCTTTGGTTTAAAACCTGTGTTTGGTGTTATGATTGGACCCACCAATTGGCAAAACTGATTAATTTTTGGTGGTGATCTGGTCCCGGATATGCATTCTGGATTACTTTTGCACCTCCCTTAGCATTGTGGAATAGGGGATTTGACATGTTTTATTAGTATTTCTCATACTCAGTTAAGTGAATTACACCAGCAGTATAATGAATCCACATGTTGGGAGTAATTTGTTTGCCTATTTTCATCTATATCAGCACAGTCGAGCTTCTCAGTGATATATTGATAAAATTGGGCTTGTTCTTAGTTTCTTAGTTACTCCGCCAAGGTTGGCAGAGTAATATTATCACTTGTTGTGTCATTCTGTCTGTTGTTCTGTGATCTGGATAACCCATGATTGTGATAACAGACGTCGACCAAACATGGTAGGCACAGGCAAGGTGTGACTATGGGTGTGAACGTTTGCTGGTGATCTGGTTCTGGGTACGGATTTCAGATCACACTTACTGTTTGCCAGGTTGTTTTTACACATAATTTGCCTCAACACTCATTTGCTTCATATATCCATAATGTAATCTGTTCCCCTGTACCAAGTGATTACTCATGTTTTCGGTTCAGCTTTAGTTGATATTATGCTGCACTGGACTATAATTGTGTTGTTCTAGTGCTTCCTGGCATAGTTCAGCAGCTGAAGGAAGTGACTGCTGCAGTTCCTTCTCCCTCTGAACAAGCAGAAAATTGTCCTCCAGCAGCAGTTCCATCATCTCATTCTCATCATCCAGGATCGCCTCATCATCCAGGATCTCCAGCACCACCACAGAAATCAGCAGCTAGGACAACCTCAGCACCAAAACCAAGAGGATCGTTGTCTCAAGATGACACTGTCAGCAATGACATTTTTGAGGTTAACTGTTCTACAAGTATTGTTACTGATCAACAGTAATTTGCAAAATATACCACAATGCTAAACAGTTTGCAGGCTACAACTTTTTAATGATTTGATTATATTGTTATATTACTGCATGTCATAGGATCAAAATTAAGGTATGCATATAATACAAGGTTCTCACCATTACTCATCATAACTACCCCCAAATCCTAATTTATTTTTTAACTCCATTGCTGCACTGACTCGTGATCACAAATGTCAGATGACTGATATTTCTCTCCGCTTTAACCATTAATAACCTGTTCACTCTTTCATTCTTCACTTATAAAGCTGCTTATTCCAACAATTCTTGAACCAAAGCCACCAACACCACAGCCTGTTCTTTCCATTAAACAGGTTAAGGTTAACGTAAACAGGTAAAGGTTAACATAATATAAATAGCCACACCTTGTAAGATTCTCTGGGTGGCATCACTACTTGCAGATCGAGCACAGGATGGAGACAGCTTGATTGAAACGAAAATTATTGCCATTCGTTTTACGAGAATTTTTAAGTTGAAGCCAAAGAAAAACTAAACGAAATAAAAATGTAAGAAAGCTGAACGAACGAAAATTAGACAAAAAAATATTTAAGACAGTATTGTATGCATATCCACATGTGACAGGATGTTTATTTGTCAGTACATACATTAAAGCAGACAGATTATGTTTAGCAGTTTTTTCTGCTACCATGTGCCAATGTTTTTGGCTGCAACTTGATAACATGGTGAATGGTTTTGCTGGTTGCATGTAAGTACTACAGTGCAGCCATAGAATTGGCATAAATTGCGAACTAAATTTGAACTACACTGTGAGTCAGAAGAACTGGACCCTTTTATTTGAGCATAACATTGTCTATGTGCTTGCATTTTTCAAGATAATGCAACAACAAACTAGGTGAATTGGCAAATTCAGTTACTTGTTTGTGAGCAGATAATTCCTGTCTGCAACAGTGAAAGAATTATTAAAAGTAAACTGTATTTGCTACAGTTATGCTGAAATGAAAAATGGTAGTTTTTTGACTCAGTGTACAACAATATAAAAACAAGAACTTAGCTATCGCAAACAGACGTCAAACAGTCAACAGCTGTGCATGCAATACGTTGAGGGGATCTATGGGCCTAAATATTACATCATGACCTTGAAATGTGGGTTAGAGGTCAATCAACATCATTGAAAGTGGTACCATTTGAAAGCTTGAGTACAGTTTCCTATTCGCCTTCCATAGTAACTATGGCCGTATCTTTAGCCATTTTGGAGATATTCAGCGTCAATGAATAGCCTGACCTTGAAATATGGATTTGGGGTCGTTCAAGGTGATTGAAAATGGCGCGGTTTAATAGACTGTGTATAACTATTAGTCCACCATTGTAACTATAGCTCTCATGTACCATCTGTGGATTATTTGACGTTGAATAATACCGTTACCTTGAAATCTAGCTTAGAGGTCTGTCAAGGTCATTGAAAGTGGTGTATCTGTAGACGTTTGAGATATTTAGCGTCAAAGTTTCTGAGATATAGCAACTTATTGGTAGAAAATCGCAAATTTTTTATACCCCACCTGTATTTAGCACCCCCGCGGGGGTGACCCCGTCGGAATTTCGTTAAGATATTTGATGCTGATGAAAGTAGAATGATTGGTGTAGTGTACGGTGAAAACACTATGACGATGTGTTAAGTCGTTTTCATCCAGTACTGGAACATTACAGACGGACAGACAGAACTCTTAACCAATATCACGCATCAGTATGCTGATGCACGATAATGACCACTTTTTCAAACTTGTTAACACTGTTGCCATTAATTGGAATTGTGATCAATGGACTGCTACATGCAGAACAGTATGTAAACACAAGGGCCTCATTTTTTGACAGTTCTGTATATTGCTTACTAAATGTTATGCAGTATCAGTAATGATTATTGTTTGTAAAAAATATTCCATGTAAGCAACCCTGTGACCGCTCGTTGTTTCCTGTGTTTTGAAAGAGACACTAAAGGTGCAAATGTGATGTATTCTACAGTGTGCTGTTGCCAATGCAAATCGTCAGACAGCGGCTAAGATGACAAATGATATTTTACATGGAATTTGGAACATCGAGTATTTGGCATCACATTCATTAACCGGAACAGGACCCACGGACAGAACGGCGCTACCTACAGATATTGTGAATCGAGTTATTGGTACGTTGCTATGATCTTTATATTACAACTACTGTGTGTATACGTGTGAACAGGGTTACTCAGACACTGCTAACAAAATTTCGTGTTCGTGAAATTTCTGTAACAGGCAGCCTTTGGATAAGTAACATTCAATTCGATCAGTACCGGTATGCATATCCACATGTGGACAGGATGTTTATTAGTCAGTACATACTTTTAAGCCGTCACCAGTGGAGATGATGTTTTGTAGTTTTTCCCGCTATCACGTGGCAATGTTATTTTGGCTGTAACTTGATAACTACTAGGCACATTTTGATGACCTGTGGAAGGTAATTAGTACAACCAACAGATAAGAGAGTTGATTACAAATTTTACATGGAACAGGGGAGTAGGATGTGTCAGAAAAATTATGAATCAATAACGTCATATCCCCTGTCATTACAACAATGTGGTTATGCAAGGAGGAACAGCTGCTGTCTTCGTCCTGTACATTCGGCGGGTCCATAACACACTTAAGAGGCGAGGGCATCAAATGAGCATTGGCACTGATTCATATGGCTAAGCCAGATAATAATGTACATTGCACTGTAATGCAGCAACGATGTGTGCTTCACTGTTCTTGCTTTGGTTATTTTTTTATAACGTTCACATTTGCCAGTCTGTCACAAAATTAATATTATTATATGAGGTGAAACATGTTACATGAGAAGTGAGTCGGAAAGTGACTGCCTTTCATTAACAGACTTAGAGTGCCAAATAGATTTTTAAAGTCATCAAATCATAATAGTAATAAAATTCACTTAAAAGTGCTTGTGAACATTACTGTTCAAAAATTGCGGCTTTGACTTTGCACACCATCCCTGTGTTATCGCCCTACCAGTCCGCCATCTTGCCCCTAACAAAATTCTGTTTACGTTATTGCATCTACTTCATTGTGACATAATCCTGCAGTTACACTGCTCATGTGTGGCTTGTCACTTGTATGCAGCTCAAGTGCAAGAACAATTTCCACCGGAGACAATGGTTTCGGTGCGCGGCTACATACGGCAGAAGCTCAGTAACTCAGTAAAAATACTGAAGAGCCGTTCTGCAAGGGCAGCTACATCCAGCTGAATCAGCTCTCGACCAGGAGCTGTACTAAGTGTACTGTACAGTGGACAGTGAACTCGGTGCCCTTGTAGTGACTTTATGGACATGTTACGGCGCCTTATAAGTTGTCGTATTATTAGGCGACTTCCTAAAGTTGACCTAAGAATATAGAGGGGAAAAATGCCCGTACGTCCGTCCGTCCACAAAAAGTTTCTTCAATTTGAATGAAATTTGGTATATAGGTAGAGGTCGATGATTGCTGCAGGACGATATGCCGGATCGAAGGTCAAGGTCACGAGCCCTTCAAAGTTTGAATTCCTTCCATTTTCAACATCTATCTCCTCCGCCATTTACAACGGCAGCTGGCA
>Ga0209149_1002636_pt1 | contig 10211 bp, 6 predicted proteins | sample WorMetTyACAVOLI2_FD_187423 | JGI IMG/M metagenome (GOLD analysis project Ga0209149, IMG submission 187423) | Marine gutless worms symbiont microbial communities from Max Planck institute for Marine Microbiology, Germany - Olavius algarvensis... ... | reverse complement strand
TAGATCGGCGATCTGCCCCTAAACCCGGTATTTTTGATAGAGGTAGATCGGCGATACGCTATCGATGAGTATATTTTTTTCACTGGGGAGGGGGCTGCGCTATTTCCCGGCAGTATATAAATCCGGTTCTATTACCGGCTGCCGGGACGCTATCGACGAGTATAAAAGAGAATTATCGTTCTGCCGTAAATCATAGATTAGTCACCGATCTACCGCTAGTAATTTCCGGCTGGTTAAAGGTAGATCGCCGATCTACCGCTAGAATTATCGTTTGGAAAATTGTGAAGGTCTGTATACTGAAAATACGTTTAGGCTGAGTGTAGATGATAGTTCATACCATATAATTACCATAATATTTAGCTGTTAAGTTTCTTTCAAAGCTGGTTAGCTGTTAATGGAGTTGCATGAGAGAACAGTTAGGGCATATTATTCAGTTAATGCCACCTGACTACCCACTACTGCAACTCAGGTCGTCAGCATCTGCAATCTGCAGCGACTGACACTCTACCTGTTCCACGCGCCTGGACTGCAACTGGACAACAAAGTTTGCAGTCAGTAGACCAGCCACATGGAACAGTCTGCCACCAGCACTATGGTCACCGGGGTGTCGGAGAGCGCCTTCAAGCGGGCACTGAAGACGCACCTGTTCTCGACTGCTGGGCGCCATTGAGACGTTTTCGGCGCCATTGAGACGTTTTCATGATTCTGGTGCCGGATATATCCAGACTTACTTACTTACTAACTGCTTTTGGTCTGACAGTCTTTTTTGAGTTATTAGTGAAGATGTGGTTATAGAGGCACTAGTGTCTGCAATCATTTTTTCTTATTGCTGATTGCTGGTATGATAATTGAATACAGTATTTGAAGCTGGTTTCATGATATGTCAGTAGCAGTGGTAATAATAATACTGTTACCAGCAACAAGGAACAAGCAGGAAACAGTGTGCTAATCTAAATTTAGGCATATGTTTACGAATGCTGAGTAAAGCCATAAGTCGTAATTAATTTGCAAAACGTTAAACTATAAGGTTAGTGATAGCAGTAGATCGGTGATCTACCAGAATATATTTCAAAAATTGATAGTGGTACTGTGGTAGGCACCATAATCAGTTCGTTCATGATGACGATGATCTGTGGCCAAAAAATGTAACACTTTTAAGGCGAAACTGGCACTAAGATGTGCTTCTGACCTTAAATGACTTACGAGGTGAGGCCGGCCGATCTTCTTGTTATCAATTTTGTACACGTTAACAGACGAGCACGACCTACTGCTATAATTATTAAAACGACCGACTCATGGATGCCACCACTTTCAGGCTGTTTTCTGCTACTACAGCTGTGTCGTTGTGCTTTTGTAGTGGATTTGTGTGAAAGTGGTTCGACAGGCGACACTGTAGCAGAAAGTCAGTACACCACATCACCATGTTTACCAGTTCCGTGTTCCCACCAAGGTTAATTATCGTCATTTAGCATGATGTCTGTAAACGTTCCATATCTAAGATGATGTCTTTGTAGAGGAGTTCATCAACCGACTCCATTCTTTGTGGATCCTTGGTACAATAACGTCAAAATGGCCATATAGGTTTACACTGCAGGCCTTGCAGTTTTCATTTTTTGGCCATGAAAAGTCATTTTCAAACAGATGTGCACCAGACTTGGCCACGTCATAGAAGACATTTTTATGCACCAAATATAACGTTACAAATTGGGAAATTACGATACTCTCTGAAATTATCAGTTGAGTAGTAACCAGAATCAGAAGTAGTTTTCCCATCAAAATGGCCGCCACTGTCGAATTCCAGCAGCCGTGAATGCATTTAACAAGGCGAGCATGGTGGTGCAGCCGTCATTGTGAGACTGATGCCCGCCGACTACGCTGAGTGTTTGATAAGTTTCCATTAACAGCGATGATTGTGAACGTAGACATTTTGTAAACATTGCCATGGCATATAGAAACCGTCATCCATATGACAAGATTGCCTCTGTTTGAAAACTGTCTACTCATGTATTAAAATTTTTAAAATTACTGCATATTTTATGTGCTTTATTTTGGATTAATTTTTATATTACATTAGCAACTTACAGAAGGTGGCTCCAGATATATATGTATATGAACAACTTTATTCACCTTAGGGCCCATTGATGAATAATTGCTAAGTCTTAGCAATGAATTTGAATTTTACTTTCAAATCATTATTACAGCAAGTCTTTGGCCTTAATGAACACGTTAGTGTTATTCCGCTTGGATGATTAATTGGAGCAATCCTGTAAAAACCATGCACCATTGTTATGAGAAGGCATACGTCATATTTTGCTATGGGAATACATGTGATGTTTAGATAGTGTTCACTGTAAATTTAATGTTAATTTTTCTGGAAGTTTTAACTTTCTTGTGGTATTTAATTGTCCACAGGTTAGCATCATGGCATACATTTTGTGAAGTGCTCAAAGACGGAATTGATTCAGTGTTTATTTGTTTAATTGTTATCACAGAGTAAATTTTATGTTTTCCGCGACATAAATTTACAAGACAAATGTGCATGATGATGTTTGGTGGTGACAGGTTTGTCATCGTCGCTTCCTCCGAGTCCCGCTGACAGTGGCGTGTCCGTCTCGGAGCCGCTGGAGCTCTCGGATGATGCACGAGACAGGAGGCTCGGTTCTGGTGCGAACTTTCGTTTGTGCTAGTTTACTCGTGAACTTTTCTCATCGTTTAGCTTAACTTGGCAAGTGAATTGTGGGATCTCTCAGTTTTGACTAAGAGAGTTAAACAACCGTTTCAGACTTTCATCGTAGTAGTGGTTGCATGTGTAGATCTTTCTGTGCCAACTGCTGAACAAATAACTGTAATGTAATTTGCCGTAAACTGAGCCACAGTGTGTCCACAAAAAATAAAGCCGACTACTACTTTTTAGCATAGCATCATCAAACTGCAACTAAATGCTCTAATTTTTGGCAGAGGAGAGACAACTGCAAGTCTGTCTATGATTGTCTTCCACTTTACCTGCATAATGCCCAGCTCTGGTACAACGTTTCAGACAAGTCACATTTTGACGATAAACAAAACAGTCAACCAGTAAATCCACAAATTCAAAAATTCTCAGCATTAACTTAACATGCTGAACCACAAAAAGAGCACAAAATGTGCTCAGAATGTCAACCATAAGCCCTGACACAAGCCAAGCAGAAAGATGGCGATGCCACTGACTGATGGCTGCAACAATAATCGAATGGTCAAGCTTTCTCCATTCGACTAACAGTCTCTGTTTCAGTTTAGCAAGACGTGATTAAAATAAAACATCTCAGGTAAGGGTATTACACAGGCTTTGTTTGAAATGCAACTGTAATTGTCCTGAATACACAACTTTATTTCACCATAAATACGGTATGGTAGTAGAAAAAAAGCAATAAATAAAACAAGAAAAATACACTTAGCTATAACACATGTACTCTGACAAAGCACCAATGCCAAACAATTGACGAGAGTCCGTTTGCAGAGTTAGCATATTTCATTACAAATTTCTTTTTGCGCTTAACAACCAACATCTTTATGTCCGGTATACCAAACCACAGTCTACACTCTCTTATCACATCTACTGACACAGTACGAAAAATTTTCAATAGATTCAGGAATATGTCCTCCAAATTTTAGAAAAAATTTGTCAGTCTGAACTAAAATTATGCTAAAAATTCTCTGGCTTTGTTTTCTTTTGCACACAGTGTATGTAGTTTAAGCTGTCGTCTCTGGTGGTCTTGGTATACTTCTCTGTTTCTATACATTGTTTAGTATTCTTAAAGTACCTGGACTTAAACACAATGGTTTCAGTGGCCATTTACACTAAATGTTTAGCCAGTGGTCCAGTTTTCAGGAATTGTATACAGCAGAATTTTTTTGCACATCCTTTCTGATGCTGAACCAACTGTTTAAGAGCACTGAAGTCCCATCTCCACTTTCAGAAGTTGATTGGACCTAATAATAATTTGGCATCCAACGGAACTTGTTAAAAGTTGTTCCAGTATGGTTAAGCAAGTAAATAAGTAAGTAAGTAAGTAACTTAGAACACTTATAAGGCACTGTTCTAACCACCAAAACAGACACGGAAGTGTCACGTAGGCAAACAAAATAGTGTTGTCTTTAGTTTGCTTTGGAACTGTCCAAGTGTGGTGGATGATTGCACGCAGTATCAGTTGCAAATGTTTCCAAAGACGTGGTCCAGAGACTGCAAAACACCATGTCAATGCTAAGAATTGTGTAGTGTTGTGGTGTGCATTGGTTATTGCTGTAAGCGGTTGTGTGCTCTATGTTGACAGGTGCATCATTGCCTTCCACGAGCGCCAGCAGATGTCGCTGTCCAGTGGCAAACTGCGTAGACGGCATGTCGTGTGTAGCATTTGGAGTTGTCTCGGATGGGGTTGTCATGCCGAGTGACGAGTCCTGCTACGATGAAGTGGTAGAGGCGAGCGGCTCCGATACATGCGAGTTTAACGAATCCCCGGAGAAGCCGTGTCAAAAACGAGGCATGTACAATGGTACTTGTCATAGGTCGTCGGTCGTCATCGTCGGTTGTCATCGTCATGACGATGACATCGTCGACACGACGTCGTCCTCGTCGTCACGACGTCGTGTCGTCGTCACGACGTACGTGACACGTGTCGTCGTCATGACGACGTCGTGTCGTCGTCACGACGTACGTGACAACGACACGACGTCGTGTCGTCGTCATGACGACGTCGTGTCGTCGTCATCGTCGTTACTGGCTGCACTAGTAGGATTTGGCACTCAGATGTTTGGGCTAATCATCTTACTTATCAGTGTCAAGTTGGCATTCGCCAAATTGCAAAGAGAATTAATGTCGAGGATGTCTAATTAAAGTTGCGTGCATTTTGCCAAACTGTTAACCGATTTTTTTGCTCTTGCCTGATTATTAATGTCTCTGGGTCTTTTTTCTCGGAACTTTCAACAGACTAGAAGTGGAACAGTACCATACATAGGTTTTTGTCAAAAGTTTTGGGCTAATAAAATTTGGATTTGGCTAACAAAATTTTTCTGCAGTTAGCCGTGCTGCTAATTTAAATAAGACTAGATTATACGCGGCTTCGCCTTGGCTCGCAAGGCGGCTTTGCCGCGACCACGGACGCGGGCACGTGTGATGCGGGCACGTACCACGATTAATATAGAGATTGTGTTGGAAAGACTGAATTACATGCTTGTTTCACCTTTTTTTGGCACCCTGTAGTTTTGCATTTTATTGATTGTATTTGTTGATGTGGAAGTTTTGGCTGTGTTGTGAAGTACGCTCAGACAAGTACTGCTGAACGACACACTTGTGAGTGATGTGGAAGTTGAGTGATGTGGAAGTTGAGTGATGTGGAAGATTGTAACATATAAATTGAGAGACGAGGAACCAGTTTGAAGTTTGTTTGCATATAATATTCCGTTGTGATTGTATTTCTGTCGGTTGCGTGCAGCACGGATGTCTCCGTGCAGTGGGATGCCAAAGCCGAAGCGACGTCGAGATGGCACGTATCTCTGGGAGTTCCTGCTTCAGCTGCTGCAGAACTCTGATTACTGCCCGAGCTGCATCCGCTGGGTCGACCGTGAGCGCGGCGTCTTCAAGCTGATTAATTCGAAGGCTGTCTCGCGTCTGTGGGGTATCCACAAGAACAAGCCGGACATGAACTATGAAACGATGGGCCGTGCTTTGAGGTACGCAGCATCCTTGATCTGTCTGCTTTATCTCGGAATTTGTATGGCAGCTTCAGTTGTGCTCGACGTTGTCAGCATGTTTTCTTTATTCAGCAAATTCTGACATCTTGTTAGGTGTTATCGCAGTCTTTTGACATTATGCCACCTATATCATTTCTTTGATAATAATCATAAGAAGAACAACAGTTTAAATTTGTATTTTTGTTTAATTCATGTGTTAAATTGAAGTGTTAAATTTATATAGTAATTTCGTCTATCAGAAATAAACATTCGAGTAACACGTTAAAGTATGTGCAAACTGTTATCCTGTATTAGTTTATTATTAGTTAGGTTAATCAGTTTGTAATTAACTTCTGTTAACATCTGTTATGCTGTATAACTAGAAAAGCTACTCTGCCGAGAGGTGTCGAGAGTGATGCCTACGCCAGGGCTCAAAATCTGTCTTCGGCTTTGTCTGATCTTGACCTTTGACCTTTGTATCAGAGTTGTTTTGACACAATGCACAATTACCATAATATGTGCCTGCCGGGTTTGGTTGAAATCTTCAGATAGTTCTTGAAATGGGTTTTTGTGATCTATTTTGACCTCGTGTGATTTTGACCTTTGACCTCCTGACCCCCAAAGTTGACCGTTTCATGCCACTGCACCAGACGTTAGCGCTCGGCGACCGTGCCTTCCCAGTGGCCTCGGCACGTGCATGGAACAGCTTGCTGTCATTTGTCAGGAATGCAAAGACATATCCCTTTTCTTCTTTGCTCATATGTTTATATGTTGCTGGTTAAATTTTATATTACATACGTTACACATTTTATATTATGACGTGTTTGCTTCGTTATGATCTGTTTGTTTGTTTTGGTTGAAGTGTGAGATGGCTTTCGTTTCAGTGAGACATTGTTACTCTGTTGTAGGTATTACTATGCACGAGGAATCTTGAACAAAGTCGACCGTCAGAGGCTTGTCTACCAGTTTGCGCAAGTTCCGTGCAACATTGTCGAAATTGACTGCAATCGACAGTGAACTGACAGTGGAATTTGTCCTGTGTTGTTGTGACTGAAAACCTGGACTTAACTGTCAACTTAGAGTTGACCGAGGATGTGGTTTATGTATGAGAGTTTCATTTCGAGTTACGTTTCCAGGACCTCACCTTCATTACATAATGACTGCTAACCCTGCTGCTGATGATCTACTGTCCACTATGGGGCCATATCCTTGATAATACGAACCTTTTATTCAATGGAGTTTTAACCCTTTAACGGGCACATTAAAACCGCAGAGCAACGGACCATTATACAGCAATATGGTGATTGGTACACTGGCCGTTGATGGGTGGTCTGTTACATTTGGTACAGCAAAGAGGGGTCTGGTGGGCTATGGCCCCGCCCAGGCCAGGCCAGATGTAACAGCCCATCTGTCAGTGGCCACTGTACCAACTTCATATTGTTCGAGTGGCACCGTAATTACCTGTGGACTCTAAAGGGTTAAATAACAGTTGTCCTGTGAATGGTGGTTACTAGTGAGAAGTTCTGTTCAGCTGTGCGGTCAGGTAGAGTACTGGTGTCCCTTTGTGTGTTTATAGCTGACCAGTTAACCAGCTCCGTGATGAAATTGCCAACTGAACTGACTGTCGCCGACTGATAAACCTGCGTGCTGCTCTTGTGTGTTTATGCGCTTCGCGCTGTTGTCGTTAATGTTATTTATTTATGCTGCGATGGAACGTCGACACTCGCCTGTTAGTGCTATGGGCATTTAACCACAAATTCCGCACACAGCTGACGATGATTCGCCCGTCGGTTATTATTGTTAACCTTCCATCATTCAGTGTTTTCTTTACATCGAGTCCCACAACGTGTTTTCCACGATTGTTCAGGAAACTGTTTTGGGCAGAATTGTTGTTCTATGTGATAGTTGTTATGCGTCCATTTCTGGCAGGTAATTCACGTACCGTTCTAGTTGTCAAGGCAAAAACATGTTTTCTGCTGCTGTTACCCTTAACTTTAACAGACGTAATTTTCAAGAGTTATTTCAGGTTAGTTTCTTTCCCTAAGTGTAACCTTTTCAGTTGCTGGAATGGATTTCTTTGTAGGTTATTTGCCTGCCTGTCGTCCAGCCTACCTACAAGCACTGAAGAGGCAGTCACAGCTTGTTAGCTCTGCTGCTGGCTTGCAGCCAGCGCAGCTTATAGTATGACTGATGGATGGATGGAAGGATGGGTGGAAAGATGGAGTTTTTTTCAGATTGCTACTGCACCTACAGTTTTTGTTCATTTCTTACGAACGTTGGCACACATAATCTATGTGCCAATATGAAAAAACTGGAACAGATTTTCAAAATTTTGCTTTACAAATTTTTTGACGAATTCTTACAATTTTACGCCAGCAGTGAAGCTATCTAAGCTGATAGGCCTCTAGTTATGTCCGTCACTCACTGTATGACGATAGATGGTGTCGTGATGTTGGTTGCTTGGCTGTTGGTCATGCTCATGAATTGTGGATGAACGGTGTGTCATAGGTCTATAGTTACTATTGAAGACTCCTAGGAAAATATACCAAACGAGTTTAGTGGTACCGTTTTCAACTGCCTTGCGCTACCCCTGACCTAGGATCTGGGCCTCACTTTTGGAATTCTGATGCATTTCTGCGTAATGCTACACAACTTTTGCATGTTGTCAGTGGAGTTTCCATCAGATGTGGTCAACAGAGCCCGACTGTCCCAAGCTGATAACACACACCATTGCTATTTTGTTGACTGTTAGCGAGTAAGGCACATTTTGGCATATTACTACGTCGTCTTGTTATTGTCATTAAATTGATGCCCGTATGTTTGTGGTTACAGATCGTTTGCTAATTAATGTCATTTGTAATGGAAGTAGGTGTCGGGTCTAGTTTGTTAGCCGCAGTGCAGACAGTGCACTGCACTATTTGCTCATGCCAATCAGCAAGTGGTGTGCATGGGCCAGACCCGGCCTGGAAATTCACCTAGTAAGACGGAACAGGCCGGGCTGAAACATCTTGGCCCGTTACCAATTTGTATATGAAACTACAATCCGCGTGGAACGTAAGTTACGTAACGGCACCTGCAACCACGTGACATAGCGTATGGTGGCACAGTATGACAGCTGTGTATTAAACTTAAGTGTCTGTAAAATTTGTCTCCCGACTAATTGTCAGTTGTCACTTGAGAGAGAAGTAGGAGTATTGCGTATGCATGCTAGTCTTAAAATTGTAAATTCAGTTGCTGGAAATAAACGGGCTGCGCTGGGCCCAGACATCAACGCACCGGGCCGGGCCGGGCATAGCAATACAGCAGATAAACAGATCGAGCTAAAAATTCAATGACCTGGCCGTTTCGTAAAATTTTGGTCTATGCACACCTCTAGTTGCTGGTTCTGAGATTGCAAAGCGCTGCTGGTCACGAGTAAGGAGCACAATATGTAATGTTCATCCGTTTACTGTGCTTGCTGGTTTGTCTCACTGAGATGTGGATAGTTTGTGTACGATGTTAATTGCTGTTGATGCTAATCCAGTTCTGTCTTCTCCATGCAGCCCTGTGAACTGTATAATAAGTCGGATTCGTTTCCTGGCCGGATTGTGTAGAAAGGTGACGTGAACCAGGCTTTGAGTTTCTTTGGTTTGCTTTTGCGTATGCTAGTACTTTTCAGTGATTATTGTTTAGGCTTCTTGTGTTGCATTTGGTTGTAGTTACATTTGGTTCTACTGGTACCAGTAAAGTGATTGGCTTAACTAAAACCGTTTTTTTTGCACCAGTCTCGTGATTGGCTGTGAAGATGTCTCTAAGTGACCTATACTGTGTCGAGGTGGCGTTTAATTTTTGTGGTCTTGTGCTTGAGAGCTGCGTTGACAGTTTTTGGCATCACCCTTAAACTCATGCAAGGTAATAAATTAGAACAGTGTTTCTCTGATTTACTGTACTTTGTTTTATTGTCTACCTTCGTGGTGAAATAAATGTATGTATAATAATAAGTTGATAATAATTTATATGTAATTATTAATAAATGAATATCTAAGCAAAAGCAAGTGAAATTTAGTTCGTTACCTATCCTCTTTGTCAGACGTACTTGCATGCTTGGCCTCAGGACCTGTGGTCTTGGTTTTGACCTTGGCCTCGAAGGTCCAGCCTTGAGGGTTGTGGCCTTGGTTTTGACCTTGGCCTCGAAGGTCCAGCCTTGAGGGTTGTGGCCTTGGTTTTGACCTTGGCCTCGAAGGTCCAGCCTTGAGGGTTGAGGCCTTGGTTTTGACCTTGGCCTCGAAGGTCCAGCCTTGAGGGTTGAGGTCTTGGTCTTGGCCTTAAAGCCCAATGCACAGTGGGAAACCAATAGTTGAGTTCAGTTTCCCGCTGTGCATTGAATCGGCGACGAAATTGGCGGTCGTCGCAGGCTCTTCACAATCAGGACACACTTGTGAATCGGCCAATCAATGCAATGTCTGTCGTTGGACGAAAACCGGCGACGACTGGTGATGGCCGTCGCAGGTTTGGCGATGGCTGTC